>Ga0190276_105_pt1 | contig 41072 bp, 39 predicted proteins | sample MCH_20Endo_J9_FD_131022 | JGI IMG/M metagenome (GOLD analysis project Ga0190276, IMG submission 131022) | Enriched cells of marine protists from Biology Centre CAS, Ceske Budejovice, Czech Republic - MCH_20Endo_J9 | ecosystem: Environmental > Aquatic > Marine > Unclassified | place: Czech Republic... | reverse complement strand
AGAAATAAAATAGTTTTCAACTACATTAAGCTTTAGCACCCCTTTGTTATATTTTAAGCTAATTTTTTCAAATAAAGATGTTGCATATAGCCTTTTAACTGCCTTACTTTTTTCTGCTTCAGTATAGTCATCACCAGCATCAATGCCTAGATATTCTTGAATCGTAGATTTTTCAACTCTATCATTACCAGAAATAATAATTTTATCTACTCTATCAGCCAGGGAGCTAGCAGCTAATAAATTCACAAATAACAATAAAACAATTTTCGATATTTTACTCACCACAAATTTCTCTTTAATTTTACTAACAAAATAATCAACGTATAATTTGTATATCAATTAGAAACTGATTACAACAGAAATTTTATTTATCAACTACAAAACCTGTATTCTATTTCTAAAGAGTAAAAATATAATAATAATTCATGGATTATTGATTGATTCAAAACATCTTCTTTGTTATAGTTTAACCCTATATAATATAAACTAATAAGTGATACGCTATTTTTATGAACGAGATATTCTATAATGTTTTACCCATTTTCGTGATTGCTCTCTTGGGGAGCGTCATTAGAAGAAAATGGCTGACATCTGATGAATTCTGGCGTAGTTTAGAGAAATTATCATTTTACATACTATATCCTACTGTATTATTTGAACATAGCTCTAAAATAGACTTATCATCATCAAACTTTTTTAATTTGATTATTGGACTGATTGTTGCAAATTTAGCAATATGTCTTGGTTTAGTAATATATCAATATCGGTATAATTTTGATAAAGTGCAGTTTACTACTGTTTTTCAAGGAGCAACTCGCTATAATAGCTATATATTCTTTGCAGTAGGGGCCGCCTTATTTGGCGATGATGGTTTAACTATACTTGCTTCTATTTCTCCCTATCTTTTAATACTTACTAACATCACATCTATCACTGTTTTCTGCGCTTATTTACCAAAAAATGATTCATTATCAGTAAGTAAGGCCATTATTTTATTAGTAAAATCCATCACGATCAACCCATTTATTTTAGCCAGTTTGCTTGGCTTTATGTGCAGCTATCTTAAAATTGAATTAAATAATGGAATGTTTAATACTGTTAAAACGCTCTCAGATTCTGCTTTTGCTATTGGCATGCTGATTGTTGGCGCTAGCATCAAAATAAAAGTGAGTCCATTATATTTGAATCAAGTAATGTACACCAGTCTAGTGAAGTTGGTTATACTTCCTATTACAACTTATATTATTCTTACCATGATGTCCGTCACTGGCTTAGAAAAATCAGTTGGAATATTAATAAGTTGCTTGCCATGCGCTAGCTCATCTTATATCTTATCACGCCAACTTGGCGGAGACCCAGATACCATGTCTTCAACAATAACTTTCTCAACTATTTTTTCTATCTTGTCAATATCACTAATGGTGTGTATCTTAATATAGTATCAAAAAAACTATAAAGATAATATTACTATGAGCGATCAAAATAATTCCGACTATTTAAAAGCATTAAACTACCATCAAAATGGCAAGCCTGGCAAAATATCCATCAAACCAACTAAGCCACTAACGACTCAGCATGACTTGGCGCTCGCCTACTCTCCTGGTGTTGCTGCTCCTTGTCTAGAAATTGCTAAGAATACTGATGATATATATAAATACACTGCCCGTGGTAATACTGTGGCCGTCATTTCTAATGGCACAGCAGTTCTTGGACTCGGCGCAATTGGAGCAGCAGCTTCCAAGCCTGTTATGGAAGGAAAATCAGTGTTATTTAAAAAATTTGCTGATATTGACAGCGTTGATATTGAAGTAGACACAACAGACCCCGATAGTTTTATCAATGTTGTCAAACATTTAGGGTATAGCTGGGGTGGAATTAACCTAGAAGATATCAAGGCACCCGAATGCTTTGTAATCGAAGAAAAGCTTAAAGCTCTAATGGACATACCAGTATTTCATGATGATCAACACGGAACTGCAATTATCACCGCAGCTGGACTTATCAACGCCACTTACTTAACAAATCGCAAAATGGAAGAGGTGAAAATTGTTGTTAATGGCGCCGGGGCTGCCGCAATTTCTTGCATCAAACTCATTATTGCCCTTGGAGCAAAGCCCGCTAATATTGTGCTATGCGACTCAAGAGGAGTTATTTATAAAGGCCGCACGGAAGGAATGAATAAATGGAAAGAAGAGCGAGCTATTACAACAGATGCAAGATCGCTCCAAGACGCAATTAAAGGCGCAGATGTATTTTTAGGGCTATCTGTTAAAGGGGCAGTTTCCAAAGAGATGGTTCAATCAATGGCTGCTTCGCCTATTATATTCGCCATGGCAAACCCAGACCCTGAAATAACTCCAGAGGATATTAAATCAGTTAGGGATGATGCAATTATTGCTACTGGACGCTCAGATTATAATAATCAGGTTAATAACGTCATGGGTTTTCCTTATATATTCCGTGGTGCTTTGGACGTCCGCGCTACATGTATTAATGAAGAAATGAAAATGGCTGCTGCAAAAGCCCTGGCAGACTTAGCCAGAAAACCAGTCCCTGTTGAGGTTGCAAGGGCCTATGGTGGAAAGCAAAAAACCTTTGGGCCTGATTATATAATACCAGTACCATTTGACCCGCGTTTAATCAGTACCATCCCAGCTTACGTTGCACAGGCTGCCATAGATTCCGGCGTTGCAAAAATTAACTTGGATATAAAAGAATATAAAAAATCTTTAACTAGCCGCCTAAATCCAACATCCTCATATATGCACTCTTTATACGATAAAATTCATAACTCCCCAGAAAAAACAATTATATTTGCAGAAGGCGAGGAAGAGGAAACTATTAAGGCTGCAATGATGGTGCGTGACGAAAAATACGGTAATCCTGTTATAGTTGGACGAGTAGAGCGTATTGAAAAACTAGTATCTGAGATGGGCTGTGATTATAACCTTAATAACATTAAGATTATGAACGCCGCGCTTACCCCTGATCTTGAAAAATATATTGATTATTTATACAATAGGCTTCAAAGAAAAGGGTTCCTATACCGTGACTGCGCCAGAATGGTTAAAACCGATAAGAATATTTTTACAGCATGTATGTTAGCTTGCGGTGATGGTGACGCTATGATCACCGGCCTTACAAAGAGCTTTTGTGACAATCTTCAAGATATTCAAAAAGTTATTGATGCTAAAGCAAATAAACGAATTATGGGTTATTCCATCATTCTCTCAGAAAAACAAAATTTAATTATTGCTGATAACTCAATTTGCAAGAACCCAAACGCAGAAGAACTAGCTGCCATTACTATTCAGTCAGCCGATATAGCGAAAATGATGGGCCTTGAGCCTAAAATAGCCCTAGTCTCTTGCAATAATTTTGGTAATTCTCATAATCAAGAGAATCAAAAAGTGCAACGCGCTGTTAGTATATTGGATAATATGAATCTAGACTTTGCTTACGAAGGAGAAATAACTGCAGAAGTAGCGCTTGATAAAAATAAACAATATCTATACCCATTCTCAAGGCTAAAGGGTAGCGCTAATGTTTTAGTGATGCCGGATTTGAACTCCGCGGCAATCTCCACTGACCTATTGGAAACATTATCTGAAGGAGTTTCTATCGGACCAATTTTAAATGGTTTTGAGCATGCTGCACAAATTATTCCAAACGGCTCGTCTGCAACAGATATATTACAAATTTCAGCATTTGCAATTATAAACGCTATTAATAATACTTAATACGATGGTACACTGTAAATATAACAATTTATAGTGTACCATTATCATGAGTATTGCGATTAGTTTTACCCTAGAAAATGTCGAAAATTATCTAAAACAACAGAAATCCAAAGAACAAAAAAAGGCTACAAGACACCTGGAAGACTTATTATATTTTCAACCTGAAATTCCAGACGAAGGCATTAAAAGCCAGATAGAAAAAGATTTTAAACGAGAAATAAACTTATATGTTCAACAAGATGGTGATTTAAAAGATCTGAAGGCCGAAAAATTAAGCGCAGATAAAGATTTAAAATTTGATCAAATTGTAAACGCTATAAAAAGCTACGGCCTTTCAAGTAAGCAAGCGATGGCTATTGCATCAACCGCTCATCAGGGCTCAATTTCAGGAGGATTAACTGGATTTAGTGGTGCTCTTGGAAATTTATATGCAAGTATTCCGCTTGAAGACATGGATAGATTACTAATGACAACTATGAACAGGAATGGCAATCTATCTAAAATGACCCTAAATAAGGATAGTTCCGTTTCCCATAGCGGCGCGCAAAGAATCACCTTTGATTGCCCAAAGGGAGAATACGAAGATCCTGTAAAAAAATTTGTACATACTGAATATCGTTCAAAAGATTATTTAACTGCCAACATTACCATGCGCGTTGAAAAAAATGGAAAATACACAATGGCATTTGACCTGGCAGCAACAGGCCCTTATAGCACTATGTTAGTCAAAGAATTCAGCTCAATACCTCACAAAAAAACTAAAACTCTAGAACAAATTGATAATGAATATCAACAGTTTAATGACCTAGGAGAATTTAGTAAGGCAGCGCAAACTAAATATGAACAAAAACTCGAGGATGTTGTTCAAAAAGAGACTCAGAAGTCTAAACCAAATAATAACTTACTAAAAAAATTATCTAAACTAAAAACAGCCCACAAAATATTAGAAAAAAAATCATTAAAAATTAAACCTAATGATAGAAAAACATCTCTTCAAACTACTAAAATCATTGCCGAAAAAATTGTTAGGCAAGTAGATAATACGATAATAAAACAAAGCTCCTCTGATTTATTAACACCTAATTATAAACAAAAAATCGCTAAACAAATATCAGATTCCTGCAATAAATTAAAATTATTTCACCCAGAAAAACTTCAAATTATGACTTCAAAAATTATTGAAGTAAGAATAAAGCATCATGAAAAACAAATAGCAAGGCAAAACCAAAAAGGGTTTATTAATTACTTATCAAAACAAATTCATGAAATATGGGATAGTTTAAAGCAAAAATCACCATTTTCAAATAAGGAAGCCAAGTACTTCAACGAAGTGCTTGGTAATTTAAATGATGTGAAAAAATATCCCTTACAATCAAAACACACTGAAAGAAAAGCAGTTGGCAAACATACTACAACACTTTCTCAAACATCAGTCTCTTCAGATGATAGGGCTAAAGAATAAATGGCCTATATGCAACAGATATTTACCGAAAAAAACTATATGGCTACAAATTATAATAAAAATATTCAACAACGTAGTAAACTTTCAAATAACATCACTATAAAAATATAAATATTATGGCAACAGAAAATACAACAAAATCCGTCAGCTTTACCATGAAAGAAGCTGATCAGCACATTGCCGCAAATAGCTCGGTAGCATTAGAAGAAGCTCTACCATTTTTTAAACCGCACAAAAATTCAGACAAAGAGAATAAAAATTTAGTAGATGATATAAATCGATTAGGCAAGTTATATATTGAAAAAGATGGAGGACTAAAAGACTTTAAAGAACAAGCTAAGCAAGAGCAAAATATTGATAAACTTGAAGCTGAGCACATCACTGCGCAATTTAAAAAATACGGGTTATCAGATCAACAAGCCGAAGCCATCAGCTCTACTTGCTACCAAAAATCAATTGGGGGAAGTTCATTCATAGATAATGCTTTTAGCCAAATAGTGATGAGCTCTGAGGCAGAACAGAGTCATGAATTGTTAAAAAATAAAATGAATAGGAATAGCGTTTTTTCGAAGATGTCCGTTAATGATGATGGCTCTGTTACACTCACCGGAGGGCAAAAATATACGTTCGACTGCCCAGAAGATAGATATGATGGCATAATTAAACAGCAATTACATACGGAATTAACCTCAAAAGATTATATAACACTAACCATCTCTATGCGTGTTGAAAAAGATGGTACCTATGAGACTAACTTTGATATGGCCGGAACTGGAAAAATGAGCGATCAGATACTTGATCAATTTTCTAGTATAGAGACAAAACAAACGTCAAAAACTTTGGAAGAAATGGATCAAAAATATTTAGACTTACTTGATGCTGGTGATCTCAATAAAGCCACAAAAGATGAATATAAAAAAGCCGTCCTTGAAAACATCACAACAGAAATGAATAAAGAACAACCTGATATGGGGGTTATCGAAAAACTAAATGACTTAAAATATGGGCGTGAAGTTCTAGATAGTAATATTTTCAACGTTCAAAAGCAAGAACAAAACATAGCACCTTATTTCGAAAAAGACCCTCTATGCTATACCAGATCTATTATTGAAACTATTGTTAATAATGTAGATAATGATATAAAAAAACTAAACTTACAACCAAATGAAATTACTGATGATCTAAAGCAAGGGTTTATTAGTTCAAATACTGAAAAGTTAAATCGCTTTTTAAAAGTCCCAGAAGAAAAACTAGAGGTCTTAGTAACAAAAATATCCGAGGCTCGTCTGGAGCATCATGTGCACAATATTGAGAAAAAGAATAAAATGGGTTTTATTGCCAAAGCTACTGCTATAGTAAAAGAGAAAGCGCAGAAATTATTTCAACCCTTTAAATATAAAACTAGCGTTAACAAAAGGGAAGTAAAGGAGTTTGCTAAGCAACTTGGGGAGGCTTTAAAAAGCATAAAAAGCGATAGCATCAAAGTAAGTGACTCAACGCCAGTTAGTAATAAACCTAAATCAAACATGGGCCGTTAAGGAGTTACCTTATAAGCTACAAAGTTAGAATTTAACCAATTTTGTTTGCCATAAAGTAATTCTTGTTTAGTAGATTGATCGATAACGTTGCCACCGCTTGCTTTTAGAATAGCATGCCCTGCTGCGATGTCCCACTCGCTCGTAGCACTAAATTTGGGGTACATATCCGCTATTTTTTCAGCAACTATGCATAGCTTATAAGAACTTGATAATTTTATTATATGCTCAATATTATTATTTAATAAAAATTCTTGCGTTTTATCGTTAAAATTATTTTTACTAACAGTTGCAGTTAATCCTGTTTTATGAAAAGATTGGTTTTTATTCAACAACTCACCATTTTGTTCAATTACTAACTTCATACTAGCATTTGTATAATATATTTTGCGAGTCACTGGCAGATATATGAAGCCGTATTTAGCCTTTTGATTTTCGATAAGAGCAATATTCACTGTAAAAATATCCTCACCCTTAATATACCCTTTTGTTCCATCTATAGGGTCAATTAACCAAAATTTATCGGCTTCTAAGCCCTGATTTGGTAATTTTTCTTCACAAATAACTGGTATAGCTGTCGTTATATTCTTAAGGCCTTCAAAAATATAATCGCTAACTGCAATATCTGCATTTGTTACAGAAGAACCATCCGTTTTTTGTTGAACCTTAAGGCCTTGATTCCGCATTTGAATTGATATATCACCAGCTTCAATAATGATATTTTTGATTTGATCGATTATTTTCTGGTTCATCCAAGTAGCCCTATTGATTTAGTTTTGCATTGAACGTATTTATTAATAAATATGCTACTGTCATTGGCCCAACACCACCTGGAACCGGAGTAATATGCGCCACATTGCTCCTTACATTTTCAAAATCTACATCACCAACTAATTTATGTTTATCACCAAATTTAATTTTTGAAATACCTACATCAATAACTATAGCATGCTTAGAAAAATAGTCTTTTGTTAGATATTGTGGCCTACCAATTGCTGAAATAACAATATCTGCTTGCTTTGTCAATGACTGTAAATTCTTGGTTTTTGAGTGACAAATAGTTATCGTACAATCTTCTTTGAGTAACAAAGCTGCTAAAGGGCGGCCTACTATACTAGAGCGACCAATCATCACCACTTGCTTACCAGATAAATTATTAACACATGATTTTATTAGCCTCAAACAACCAAGTGCAGTACATGGAACAAAATTATTATTCTCAGGACTGTATAGCTTCCCTACATTCAATGGATGAAAACCATCAACATCTTTATTAGGGTTTATTGTATTAATAACTTTGTTTTTGTCAATATGATCTGGGATCGGTAGCTGAACTATAATACCAGAAACTTCTGCGTCATTATTCAACAGCTGGATTTGTTCGAGCAGCTCCTCTTCAGAAATTTTTTCACTCAGATGAATTAACCTACTTTCAATACCAACAACTGCGGCAGCTTTGCGTTTATTTTTTATATATACTTCACTAGCGGGATTATTACCAACCATAATAATAGCTAGGCACGCAGCTTTATTTCCTGCTGCCAGATATGCATCATTTTTACTCTTCAAATCTTGCAGCATTAATTTGCTGATTTTCTTACCATCAATAATATTATCTTCTGTCATAGCCCCACTGGGTTAATTAAATGAAAAAAAATCCACAAGACATAAAAATATTTATATTATGTCTTGTGAATTAGTAGCAAACTTATTTGCTATTGAAGGCTAACTAAATGATTAGTCGTCTTTCTTTTTACCCTCTTCAAGAACAGCACCAAGGATATCACCCAAGCTTGCACCGCTATCAGTTGAGCCATATTCTTTTATAGCTTTCTTGCGCTCATCAATTTCTAGAGCCTTAACTGATAATGAAAGAACACGAGTGGACTTATAAACAGAAATAATCTTTGCGTCTAAATGATCGGCTTCTTCAATTCTTTCAGTTTTTTGGTCTGATCTTTCTGCGGATATATCAATTTTCTTAATAAAGCCTTTGGCTTTACCATCAATACTAACTTCCAAACCGTCATTAGAAACAGCTGTTACAGTACAAGAAACATCCATATTTTTCTTATATTCATCAGCCACATCTTTATAAGGGTCATCTGTTAATTGCTTGATACCTAAAGCAACTCTATCTTTTTCAACGTCGATACTAATAACCTTACACTCAACTTCATCTCCTTTTGCGTAATTCTTCAGTAAAGAGTCGCTTTGTGATTCCCAACTAATGTCTGATTCATGAATCATACCATCAATATTATCACCAAGAGCAACAAACATACCAAAGTCAGTGATATTTCTTACTGGAGCGGTAATAACAGATCCAACTGGATTTTCTTCGGCAAATTTGATTAATGGGTTGTCTTGACATCTTTTGATACTTAAAGAAATACGGCTTTTTTCTTTATCAACATCCAAAATAACAAAATCAATTTCTTGGCCAATGGTCAGTAGTTTCTTAGGATTTTGACTCACTTTACCCCAAGAAATTTCAGATGAATGTACAAGACCTTCAATTCCATCTTTCAACTCAATAAATACACCATAATCAGCAATATTTGTTACTTTACCAGACATCGCCTTACCAATTGGGAATTCTTCAGCAATATTGTCCCAAGGATTTGCATCAAGCTGCTTCATACCCAAAGAAATTCTTTTTGTATCTTCGTTGAATTTAGTCACCATCACATCAATTTCTTGCCCAAAAGTCAGTACTTCTGATGGGTGATTAATTCTTCTCCAAGAAATATCTGTTACGTGCAATAAACCATCTACATTACCAAGATCGATGAATGCACCATAATCTGTAATGTTTTTAACAACACCTTTTAATACTTTGCCTTCTTCAATCGTTTTTAGCATCTCTTCTTTTGCTTCAGCACGTGACTCTTCTAAGATAGCCTTACGTGAAACAACAACATTACCAGATTTTCTATCCATTTTAAGAATTTGAAATGGCTGCTCAACATCACTAATTAATGCATTTTGATCTTTAATTGGCCTTACATCAGCCTGACTTCCAGGCAAGAATGCTACTACGCCTTGTAGGTCAACAGTAAAACCACCTTTAACTCTATCAAAAATGATTCCGTAAACGTTATCAGTATTTTCAAATTTCTTCTCAAGCTCTAACCAAGATTCTTCTCTTAGGGCTTTTTCACGACTTAATACAGTTCCTCTTCTGCCATCTGTCATTTCAACATAAACATCAACAATATCACCAGGTGCTGGCAAAGGCTGATCTTTTGAGGCTCTAAATTCTGAAACTGGTATTCTACCTTCGTTTTTCAAACCAACATCAACAATAATAAAGTCATTTTTTACTTCAACAACTTGACCTTTTACTACGGAGTCTTTTTTAATGTTGTTTTCTAGTTTTTCTAACATACCTGCAAAGTCTTCTTTTTCAGGTGTTACGTCAGATAGTTGAGGGATAAATCTTTCTTTTGTGTTCATAAATTTTTATTTGTAATAATTACTGAAAATAATGCCGCATGTGGTTAAAACACATACTTCTCAGCGCTTTAAGTTAAACATTTTCTGTAAATCATTGGCATTAAAATGATTTACAACATAATTTTTTATTTTATCAACGATTTCTTCCGGAGATAGTTTGGAAGTATCTAATGCAAAAGCTTCTTCCGCAGCCTTAAGCGGAGCACTAATACGCGAACTGTCCCTTTCATCTCGTTTTTTCATCATATCTAAAACATCGCTTAGTGTACAGTATTTTCCCGATAAACACAACTGTTTATATCGCCTCTGCGCTCGTACTTGTAAATCCGCTGTTATAAACAGTTTTAAATGGGCTTCTGGAGCAATAACAGTACCTATATCACGCCCTTCCATTATCACCCTATCATTACTGGCAATAATTTTTTTTAGATATACCCCTAAAATATCTCGCACCTCTGAAATAACCGAAATTTTTGAACTATAATCACTTATCTCTTCAGTTTGCAAATCAACACCTTGAATAGCCCGAAAAATATCAGTATCTTTAGCTAACTGAATTATCGTTCTTATGTCATCAGAATTAATTGACTTGCATAAACATACATAGGCCAACCCCCTGTAAACCAAGCTGGATTGAAAATATTGTAACGAAAATTCTGTTGCTAACATTGAGCCAATCAAACCTTTTCCAGATGCAGATGGACCATCAAGAGAAATTATTAATTTAGACATATTTTTTTAGTTTTTATCATTAACAATGATTTTATACTTGATATTTGATAAAAATAATAGTAAATATTCAGTTGCACCTCAAATATTTTAGGGGCGATTAGCTCAGTTGGTTAGAGCGCTACGTTGACATCGTAGAGGTCAGCAGTTCGAATCTGCTATCGCCCACCATGAACAATAGGTATATACTGAAGAGATAGGTAACAGTTTATTCTAAAAAATTAAAATAATCCATTTTTACATCTAACTGGCCAAACAAACTCTCAAAATCTTTTAGATCATTTTCATTTAAAACATGATGACCATCTCTAACTTGGGAAATAATAGACTTAATTGACTCATGACTCTGCTTATGAAAGGGTAAGAAGGTTTTCCCCCACTCCTCTTTAAAGGCATTACCAAACTTAGTGTATACACTTAAGCGGATTTCATGATATCTATATGAATCTAGTTTTAAACCGCATTTCATTAGCTGATTGATAATATCAAATGAACAGCGCCACGCAGCCTGAACCATCGCATTCTCATCGCCATTTGGCTCGCACCTAACATCTGCACCATGTTCAAATAATAGAGGTATCAATTTTGGGCAATAAGCCACTGCTTTCGAAAGAGGAGTAAATCCATTATGCATCTGATTAACAATTTGTTTGTTAGAGGTTAACATAGCCTGAGTATTATCAATATCACCAGTTTGGATATATTTATGAAATATCTCTATATTGTCGTCTTTTTTTATCATTACATTTCACTTATAATTATTTTTGTTACAATGACCTAATAATCACATTCCCCTAAACAAAGGATCTCATTGGTCAAATACTCAATGATATCAGCGCTTTGTGTATTATATGCATGTATGATGGGCTCTTGATTAAAAACATCTGCTTTTCGCACGTCAGCACCTTCCCTTACTAGCAGTTTTACAACTTCAAATTATTATTCTGTATTGCTATAATCAGGGGCGGATAACCCTCTAAGCTACTATTAATATCCACCTTATGTTTAGTCAAGAGTTTTTCAACCTTAGACAGGTCGCCGTTTATAATCGCCTGATTAAACTCAATTACGTTCGAATTATAACCTAAAATGTTACCAACCATATAGCGCGAAAAATCGTCGAGAACTTTTATAAACTTCATAGAGCTATTTATAGATAATTATGTTTTTTAATTATAGAGTTATAGCAAACCTTACTAAAGTCAACCCTTTCTCTATTTTTTGCTAAGAGAATTCTCCTGCAATGTAATTAAATAATTACATGTCAGAATAATTTGATTCCAAACCTAAAGAATTTAAAAAACTATCACCTTCAATCTCTTTATGAAAATCGTGCGCTTTTTGTGATAAGGCATGTAATACATCTTTCTTGGAACCAATAATATTATCAAAATTCATACTATCATTTATGCTACTTTCGCCCCTTACTAACTTTACCTGTTTTAAAAAATCCTGAAATTTTGGCTCTTTAGTGGCTAATTCATTAGCTACAGACCTAGCGATAGGGTTATTATTATAAAGCCGATGCACCTTATACCAATCTACAAAGTCAGGATTGTTTAGATAATTATTGTTATTTAATGTATGGTAACCAATTATATTATAAACTTCTTCTATAAATGACTCATTTATCTGCGCACCACTACTAAGCAAAAAATGCATAACGTCGTAATTCATACTTTTGATCGCCTGAATCAAAGGAGTGCCATATAAACCTGCGTCGTAATTTACATCACAACCTTTATGTACTAAAAACTTCACTACATCTACTCCACCATCGGAAGATGCTATATTTAAAGTATAACCATTATTTAAACTTTTAATATCAAAACAAAAATTCTCACCTGATAAATATTCAAGAATTTCAAGATTACCGCCTCTAATTGCTGAGAATACAATATCATTGTAACTATCTTTTGCCATGCTCTGCAAATCAACGCCCTGATCTAATAATAACTTTACAGCTTTAAAATTACCATAGTTCAAAGACTCTAAAGTCAAAGATTGTAAATCTACTCCTTCCTCAAAATCACCCGAACTTAAATATGCCTTTAGAACTTCTACGGCGCCTATCTGTATAGAATATACCAAAAAATCAATATCTGAGGATTTATATTCTGCACCATTTCTTATTAACGCGTCTAAAATATTGGGATTACTAACAACATAAGCAGCAACCAAAATAAGAGAATTTCCTAGCGAGCTCTTAGAAACATCAGCCCCATGATTAATTAATGACAACGCCGCTGGCTCATTATTTTGCATAATCGCCATATATAGTGGAGAGCAGTTAAATCTCGGTATGTCATTATTTAAAAACACATCATTTATTTGAAGAGTTTTTGGTAATGAATTTATTGACTTCACCCCCTCTATTAAAGACTCTATTAACTCAGAACCATGAGGCTCGGAGCGATTAATCGCCCTAGCTAGGGGCGTCATTCCGTAATCATCAACAGTAAATGGATTTACTCCATATTCAAGTAGATAACCTACTGCTTCTATATTATTTGACTCTATCGCTTGGTCTAGAACAGTCGTATTATTTGTTAAAGATTTATAATCAATATCTGCTCCCGCATCAATCAACTCCTTAATAATTGAGAAGTTATCAGGAATAGAGACTGCTATGTATAAAGCGCTTTCACTACCTTTTCTTCTTGCATTAACATCTATTTTTTTATGATTTATAAATTCACTAACAGCGTCCTCATCTTGTTGACGAACCCCTTTAAGAAATTTATCTACTCTATCACTAAAAATACCTTTAAAAAGACTAAACCCCATACCCCCTCCTTTATTAAATAATTAAAAATATAGTAAATTAAACTTAATTTACTATAAGTAAACCGTAATTTAAGATTGATATCAAAACAAATCTCTTAATTCTAGAGTGCAAAATAATCTTATCGTGATATTTTTGTCACAAATGTTTTGGTATTGCTAACAACTACTATTTACCAATGACAATATTTTTTTTCTTCAATTAGCTATTGAAAAATTATGAATTAACCTATATTCTTTTCAGCGATTGTAATAAAAAGAAAGAAAAGGTTTACTATGTATGATTTTTATTTGGGGCCAAACGAACAGCCATCAGCTGAGGAAGTCTGCGGGGCTTTACCAAATGATATTAATTTAGGGGAAGTTAGCGGCTATATAGCAGGAGTGGCTTTAAATGCCGGATATACAGTTGCTAACAGCGCTTGGGAACACATTAAAGAAGAAGCAAAAACAGAAGAATACGCTAATCAAGAGCAAGGATGGGGCTCACCAAAAAACCTTTTAATTTGATGAAAAATAATAAAAAGCAAAAAAATTCAAAAAAAGACTAGACCCACAAAAAAACTTTTGCTATATTCATCCGTGTAAAGCATTCCTCGGTAGCTCAGTGGTAGAGCAAACGGCTGTTAACCGTTCGGTCGCTGGTTCGAGTCCAGCCCGAGGAGCCATTCAAAAAAACCCCCTATTTCACTATATAAAATAGATAAAAAATATTGCTATTTCTTTATACCGCACATAACATATATGTTATAACAAAATAGTTCGCATGACATTTAACCAGAACAATAATAATAAAATGGAACTTAATAAACAAAACACACCTGCATCAGAAAAAAGTAGCTCGTTTTTTGAAGAAATAAAGTCATTATTCTTAATAGTAATGTGCGCTTTATTAATACGAACATTTGTGTTAGAAATTTTTCATATTCCAACTGGGTCAATGAAGGCTTCTATATTAGAAGGGGATTATATATTTTCAACAAAATATGACTATGGGTTTAGTAAATACTCCTTTCCTTTTAGCCCCAATATTTTTCAAGGCCGTATTTTCAAGACAGAGCCAACCCCTGGAGACGTTATTATCATGCGCCCTCCTCATAATATGCAACAAAGATACATCAAGCGATTAATTGCTATTCCTGGAGACAAAGTTCAGATAATTGATAATTTGATTTACATCAATGATAAGCCCATTACTAGAAAGCGCGAAGGAAGCTTCGTTACCGATCAAGGCTATGAGCTGCAACGATTTAAAGAAACTCTGCCCAGCGGTATAAGCTATTATACCTATAAATCTACAGAGCCAAACGCAAACCCATTTATTGATAGAGATAATTTCGGTCCTTATTATGTTGAGTCTGACAGGTATTTTTTCTTAGGCGACAACAGAGATAATTCTGGAGATAGCCGATATCAACTAGGAACGGTTCCTAGCGAAAACTTTATCGCGAAAGGGCATTTTGTTTTCTTTTCTGCTAAATTAATATTATGGGACGCCACTACATCTTTTACTGAGCAAATAGCCAGAGTGTGGTACTGGATCAAATCTATCCGCCTAAAAAGAACATTTACTAGCCTTTACGAGGCATAAATGATGCAACATTTCCAAAAAAGTAGTATCACAAAGCTTGAAGCAAAACTAGACTATCAATTTCAAAATTACGACTTAATTGAGGAAGCGCTATCTCATCCTTCGCTTAAACAACACACAGCTTCAGCAAAAAATTACGAAAAGTTAGAAATATTAGGGGATTCTATACTTGGTTTTTTAGCTACAGAAATGATCTTTCATAGTTCTGAAAAATTAAACGAAGGAGATATTGCAAAAATCAAAGCCCATATAGTCTCGCGCGAGGTTATAAGCAAGGTTGCAAAACAAATAAATCTTGCACAGCATATCATTATGACTCCTGGGGAAGAAAAGTCAGGAGGCAGAATAAATGCTAGTAACCTTGAAAATAGCATGGAGGCTCTGATAGCCGCTATATACCTAGACAGCAATATTTCTACTACACAAAAAATTGTGCGCTCATTATGGTCAAAGCATATGAGCAATATAGACCTTAACAACACAGACCCCAAATCACAATTGCAGGAACTATGTCACAAAGAGCTAAAAGAAACTCCGCAATATAAAGTAATTAATCGACACGGAGAAGATCACTCACCACTTTTTGAGGTTGAGGTGCGCGTGAGCTCATGCTACCAAACTGCAAAAGATAATTCCGTCAAAAAAGCAGAAAAAAGAGCTGCTAAATTACTAATTCAACAATTAATTTCCAGTAAAGACTAATATGAATAATGAGAAACTAAAATCACTATCTGTTTGCATTATCGGCAAGCCAAATGCTGGAAAATCTACTTTAACTAATCAAATAATTGGAGAGAAGCTTTCTATTGTTACTCCAAAAGTGCAAACAACCCGTTCAATTATCACTGGTATAGTTACTATTGATGACACTCAGATTATCCTTTTCGATACTCCTGGTATTTTTGAAGCACGAAAGAAGCTGGAGAAAGCGATGGTTAGGTGCGCTTGGTCTAGTCTTAATAGCGCTGATTTAGTTGCTGTGATTATTGATAGTTCAGTTAAATTAGATAGTCAACTTCAAACCATTATAGAGCGCGTGGTTGAATTTAATAAAAAAATTGTATTCCTAATTAATAAAATCGACATTAAGTCGAAATATTATATGGAAAACATGCTACTTATTCAAAAGATGAGGCCAGATGCTCGTATTTTTAATATCTCAGCACTTAAAAATAAGAATATTGATGAGTTCGTAGAATACCTAAAAGACCAAGCCACCAATCATGGGTGGATGTATGATAAAGATGAGATGACCAACCTAACATCTAGGTTTTTAGCAACCGAAATTACTAGAGAACAGTTATTTTTGCAGCTCCACCAAGAGATACCCTATAATCTGACTGTGGATTATGAAAAATGGGAAGAGAAAGATGATGGTTCCGTGCTAATTAATCAGGTTATTATCGTTAATCGCACTATTCATAAAAATATGATTATTGGTAAGCACGGCTCCAGGGTTAAAGAGATTGGTACATTAGCAAGGCAAAATATTGAAAAATTAATTGGTCAAAAAGTTCATCTATTTTTGTTTGTTAAGGTACGCGAAAACTGGGAAAATGACCCTATGCTTTATCATAATATGGGACTTACTTACGATAAAAACGACTAACAGAATTTATTAGCATAGTTCCGACACCTGAACAAAACCATCATCGGAGCTATCACTTGGCATACGCACAACTTCAAATGCCTCTATTTCAATATTATCTTGCAATAAATTACCTTCATTCGCCATATTACCTTGATAGTCATTAAACATATAAGCATTCTGCATGCCAACAAGTTGAAAGCCGTTATTATCAAAAATATTAGACTGACCAAGGCAATTTAAACGAGTATACACATCACTTATTTGATCCTTTAGCTTTAGTGGCATATTGCGACTTAAGGAGTCTTTAAGGTCATCATGGACTAAATCAAAATTTAAATAGCTCGTTTTAATGTTTTGAATATTAACTATATCCATTTCAAATAAGTTTGACATAATACCAAAAAAATAATATTTATACTCTCTAAAACTCACCTCATCAGAGCAACGAGATAAATCCAGATCCACCTTAACCCCTTTAGACATAGCATATCTTTGTAATTTTGAAAAATATTGAATAGTATTTTTTTGCGGACTGCTTTCTGTGGTGATATTAAGGTCAATTTCATTACTCCTCTGCTTAATAATATGCTGGTCAATCTTATCTAAAAATGCATCAATATCAAATCCAGATCTATAATTAACCCAATCTTTCTGCAATTTTTGAATCTGCTCTCCGGAATCTTGAAGCATTGAAAGAACTGACCTTATGCCAGCAACGTTAACCTCACCCGCTTCACTATATTTATTACACAAGATTTCTAAGTGTTTTGTGACTTCTGAGTATCTCCAAGACAATGTTAGGAAATTAACTTCTAACATTTGCACAAAATAATCCACTAGCAGTTCATCGGGCAAACAACTATAATCAAAATTTTCTTGCTGTAAAAGGTCACATACAACTTTCAAAGACTGAGTAAATTTAATTTCACGATCTGAGCATTTAGATATGTAATCCTCTATAATGAATGGATAACGCATTGCCGTGGATTCTATAATAGAATTTAAATAACTATCCATAGTGTTAATCTGAACATCTAGGCGTAAATCATTCTCTGATTCACTATTTTCTTTAGGGCTATACCATTCAATCCAAGAGCCAAAAAGGCCCTTTTCTTCCTCTGTGACTTCTGTAGTCTGAAAATTTTTCTTTAAATCGATTTGCCTAGCGGAAGCTGCAAAGAAATTCTTCAACCATCTGGTCCAACATGATCTATCAAATTCATTATCCAGAACAAAAGTATGAGTAGATAGGCTGCTAATTATTTGGATATAAGGGTGTAAATTAGTAATGATTTTATCAATTTTGTTACTATTTTCCTTTAATTTGGCAGTCTTTAAATATAGCCACTTCTCAACATGTCGATCCGCTTCTAACAACGCAACTAATAATGGTTGTCGTTCCATGCTATCTCGTAGGCTAGCATTTGCTCCATAGCTTAATAAAGTTTGAACTATTTGCAAGTATCCTTCTTTTGCAGCCAAATGCAGGGGAGTTTGCTTCAAGCTATTTACTGCATTAATTGTCAGCTGTGATCTTTCATTATCACATGATTTTATCAGCTGTTTTAATAAACTAACTTTGTTGTGGGCAGAAATTAAGTGGAATAGGTTTTCTTTATTTTCACCCCGCCACTGCAGCAAACTCTGAATTGGTGTATTAATTTGTTGCAAGGCACGTTCCGCTTGAAAAATAATTTCTTCTTGTGAGTGAAAGTTTTTTAGCATATTACCCCCCTTTAACTTAATTTATATACCATTATATTTACAAATAATATAATGGTATAGTAAACTCTATAGACTATTAGGAGAAAAGAAAAGAAAAATGAAATTTTTGACTACTAAGCCCCAATGATTAATTGAATTGACATTTAATTAATCAAGTTTATAATTTCATGCTATTATTAATTTTATAAACTTACTAAATAGTTATGTCGGAAGTGGAATTATCTGGTGATCTCGAATATCCAGAACTTGATAACAATGAAGTGAAGCAAGAAGAGGTTACGCAATTGCTTCCTGAGCATGATACAGAACAAGAGCGCTTTAAACGTAATGTAGTTTATAAATACTCCAAATGCATGGATATCCTAGGTTTAAATCCAAATCATGGGAATCAAGATCAAAATACTATTAATAAGAATTTGTGGCAATTAGAAAATATTTTCTCAGATGCAACAGATACAGAGTTAAGTGTTTTATTTAATATGAATATTGTCCAGTTAAATGAGCTAAATCAAACCCTACAAACTCAAAACGACAATGAAGATGAGTTAGATAAACTATCCGAAGAAGAGAAACAAAGCCTGGAAGAGCAACAGAAAAAATTACTAAAAATGCAAACGCTTTTGGAACAAGAACACTTTAAACGTAATGTGTTTTATAAATATGCCAAATGCATGGAAGTATTAGAGGTAGATCAAAACCATGAAGATCAAGATCAGGATAAAATCAATAAGAGTTTGCAGCGATTAAAGAATATTATGTTATATGCAAACTATGATGAGTTAGTAGCTTTATTAAAAATCACCTTTTTTCAAGCAAATGAAATAGTTAAAGTCTTACAAAATAAGGGCGGTAGCGAAGATATAAACGAAGAATTAAATAAACTTCCAGAAGAAGAAATTCAAGAAGTTCAAAAAATATTTATCTTAAATACTATCTTAACCGAAGAGCATAAAGGACGGGTTATAAAAGAAAAGCAACGAATATATTATCAAGAGCTAGCTAAAAAAAATAGTTTTCAAAATTCAACTATATTACCAGATTTTATTGCTAAACCTTTATTTCAAATAATAAACTATAATGTTAAAAAAGACGCTTCTAAATTCAAACTATCTAAACCCAGAGTGAATAGTTTTATTGGTCAAGATAATAAAATCATAAACACAGTTTCTTTGCAAGAGTTTGAACAAGCCTTAGAAGAAAAGGCTAGAGAAGAGTTTGAACAAGCCTTAGAAGAAAAGGCTAGAGAAGAGTTTGAACAAGCCGTAGCAGAAAAGGCTCAAGAAGAGTTTAATACATTACAAGGTAATCTATTAAACGGTATTAAAGATTTGATTACGAAATCTCCAGAATTCATAGATTTTCATGAAGCTTTTAAAGAACAAACAACCATGGAACAAAAAAAATTAAATGAAGTATACCAGCATTTTACGGTGGATGCGACAAAATTTATCGAGAGTAAATTTCCAGAAAAATACTCTGTGGTTGAAATAAGTGGTATGATAGACAAACAATATCTTTTAGATCAAACAAAACAAATATCACGCATTGAAGAACAATTAAGCATCATCAATAACCTAATATATGATAACCTAAATACATTTATTAAAGATCTAATAGATCAAGAGGCATCTAATTTTGAAGAAAGCATAAAACAATATATTTTAAAATCAGATTACAGAAATGGTAATCTAAATCCATTTTCACATGGCGGTTCTACATCAACCATTGTCCTAAATGATCTACTAGGTAACATAGAGAATTACAGACAAGAAAGGGTGAAATACTTTGAAACGGCCTTGGATGAAATAGAGGCAAAACTAAGGAATCAAATAAAGTCAAAGATAAAAAATGAATCCGCGTTTCCAAAATCTGCTACAGCCGAATATATAGCCGGCGAGTTAGAAGATAAACTTCAAGATTTTTTAAAGTACTTAGAGGAAGGCAATTTTGCCAATACAAATACGCAAAACGATGTCGCTGATAAGAATGAACTTGCTATAGTGAGTATTGATAAACACAACCCATATCAAGGTAACTCATATGAAAATATTTTATATAACATTAACAATTCAAAACCAACTGATCCTAGCAATTTTCATGAAAAAGAATAAGTAGTAAATGCTTACATCATCGCCTGTATAGTTCTGCCCAGGAAGATATGGTAAATTAAAATTAAGCATTGCAGTTTTATTAAATATTTTTACTTTCAAGCCACTCATATAAACAACTATATTTTCACGAGAACTTAACTTTCTTAGTATAATAACGTTGACATTTATTAACTTTTTAGTTATAATATAATTCAAGTAAATTTAAATAGTAGTTATGTTATGTATCACAAAAGTAAAAAAGAGTTAAATAAAGAAATTAAGTTAGTAAAAGCTAAAATTAGCGCACAAGAGGCTATTCTTTTGAAAGTGCAGATAAAAACAATCGAAAAACAGATCGAAGACGCGAGAGTTTCTAAGCACATAACTAACGAATTAACAAGACAAAAATTAATAGACCACAAAGAAAATGAGCTATTAAAAACTTATGCCGATTTACGTTTAAAGAGCAAGAGCTACGATCAAGAAACCTACGTTAATCTTTTATCGGAACTAGAGAGTTTATCAGAGGATCAGTACGATTATTTTAGACAAACTGTTAATAGTTCAATAAATGGTAATGCTTTTCAAATCAAGCACCTAGAAAACAAATTATCCGAAATAACAAAACAAGAAGAGGCGGATGCAAGTCTTGCAAAAAAGATCCAGCAGGAAGAAGAAAACAAATATGTCGCTAGCGAATACCGTCTAAAAGCAGAGCAGGAAAAAGAGTCCAAAGAGATGGATTACCAGGCAAAGAGATTGAAAAAAGAAATAGAATATAAAGAACAGCAACGAAAAATAGAGCTTGGGAAAACTTTGCCAAAATCTAATTTAACAAAAAAACTTGAAACAGAAAAATATCAACTTCAACAAGATCTATACCAACAAAAAGAAGAGCTGGATAATTTATATGGTCAGCAAATTGCTGAGGATAACCAATCTGACTATTGGCTAGTATACAGAGCTATTCATTGCATATTTGATGGATCAAATGTACGATCTCATAAAAATAAGATCTACAACACTAATAAAGATATCTCTACTGTAAATAAGCATCTAAATACAGAATATATCAAAGCTGCCGAACAATACGAAGCTACCAACGCCCTTGCTACAGTAGCTGGTGGGTTTGCAGGAGCAGCAGCTGGCTACTTACTCTCGCAAGTAGCTGACACCGATGCTGAAACTTCAACAAAGGTTGGAGCAGTGGTAGGAAGCTTCTTTGGTAATACCTTTAGTGCTTCTATGCAATCTGAGGCAAACTGCGCTGGTGACAGTGACTTTGATGCTACAGAGATCTAATATAATCTGAATTATCAGGCAAAGAGTTGCGCTTCATTTGAGGCGCATTTTTGTTTTTTTCAATAGCGCGACTTGTTGGGCACTTGCTATTTTCAAGTTCCTTGCGAGTTTCTTTGAGCATTGATTTTATCTGATCCAGCTCTTGCTTTAGCTCTGCACCGGCATATGCCCCTGATGATTTACGCTTTTTAGCCCGAGATAAATCTGGATATTGGTGATTATTTTGCTGCTCTTGTTCATAGTAGATATCACGTTTTTTAGCACCAAATTGATACCACTTTCTTTTACTGCGCGCGCGACGTTCGTACTCTTCTTGATCCAACATTTGCTTATACATCTGAATATTTTTGTGGTGAGTATTTTCGTCTATTCCTTCATTTTCATAATCATCGGCCATCTCGTCGCGATAGTCACCACGAGCAATATTTTTCTTTGCATTATGAATATATTTAGGATTATATAACGGAGCACGTTTTTCACCATGAAAACCAGTACGATCGAATAGCTTATTATTCGCAGATCTCTTTAAGTACCCACTTGGATCAGGCGTACAGGAAGTAATAAGAGCACCCAAAAGAATTGCAATAGTAATTTGTTGTAGCATAGTTATCAATTATTTTTGTTCATATATTAATTACTATATTTGTCATATAATTTGACTTGTTGCAACTATGAACTACTATTTAGAACAAATTATTTTTAACACTGTGTCTGCTAAATGCTTCGCTGAGTCTTTTTCACCTTGGTTTGCAATATTTTTAGATATCTTAGCTAATATATCTCGATTATCCATTAACTCAATAATCAAATCGGCTAGATCTAATTTATTAATTTCACCCTGACGATAGCACCAACCACAATCACGCCTTACCATTGACTGGGCGTTAAAAAACTGATGATCATCTTTTGCATGCGGGTAAGGAACATATATCGTCGGTATAGCCATTCTTATAACCTCTGCAACAGTGCTGGCACCAGAGCGAGCAACCATCAAATGTGTTCTTGCATATATCTCTGCCATGTTTTTAAAGAATGATGAAAGTTCACATTCCACACCAATTTTATTATAATAACTTTCTACAGCTGGTATCATGTCTTCAGACACTTGCTGCGTTACCCTAATTCGGGCCTGAGGGTTTTTTGTTTTAATTACTGTAATTGTCTCTGGTATTAGTTTATTAAAAATAGAGGCTCCCTGACTTCCGCCCATTACAAATATATTAAATATTTCACCATTAGCATTATATTGCGCCACAGAGTTTAAAGATTTTCTTACCAAATTTCCTGTTAAAATCACTTTTTCCAGACAACATTTGGGTATATTAGTCGTATCTTGGTAAGAAGTGGCAATAAACTCTGCATCTTTAGTAAAAAATTTGTTTACCCGGCCCATAAAACAATTCTGCTCGTGAATCACTAATGGAATAGAGAGTAGTTTGGCAGCTAGCATAGCAGGAAAGCTGGGGTACCCACCAAAGCCAACTAACAGGTCCGGCTTTTCTTTGTATAAAATAAGCAATGAATGAGCGCTTGCAGAAGCAATCTGAAAAATGGACTTAACCTTATTCCACAAGCCCGCCATTTTCAGATGAATATTAATAACATAGCGCTTATTTTTAAACTCATCAGATAAATACTTCACGCAGCGATGATCTGTGATTAAAAAAGACTGCACCTCCTGATGCTGGTTCAACTCCTCAGCTAGCGCCACTGCAGGAAATAAGTGCCCACCAGTACCGCCAGCTGCCAAGGCTATTTTCAGCTTGTTTTTATCTTTTATTGCCATATTTTACAAAAATTACTTTAAGAACCATTTGTAACTTAAGGACCATTAAAGGTCAAGATTATTGTATATTTTCAGCAACTGATTCTAAATCACTTTCACCCATTGCTTCAGGCTCTTCTTGCTTTTCTTCTCTAAGAAAAAGATTTTTATTTAAAATATCCTCATGCTCATAGTTTGGATCGGCCCTCTTTGCATATCTAGCTTTAAGTGGCGTTAAAATAGCTATGCTTGTTTGCACCTCTTGCAATTCTTTTATTTTATCTGCAGAAGGTTTTCTTAGCGTTTTTACCTCAGACAAGATTAGCTCCTCCTTTTCCCTTAAATGATTTAGGTCCTGATCATCTAATTTACTAATAAACTCATTTTGCACTTCCAGAAATTGTTGTTTTAACTCCGGGTTTCCCTCTTGAGTTAAATATAATTTATCCAAAAACTTAATTAAAGTTGGCATTTTTTGTTCAAAGGCTAGAGAAATCATTTTTTTGGGGTTTTTGCAATAATTATCATTAATATACTGATATACTCTAAGATCAGACTTTTCTATCTTTTTGCCTAGTTTCTTTTTATCTTTATAGAAAATTAAATTACAAGCTGCATTAAATAATATACCTTTTTCTGAGGATACATCACCATGTTCGTGAAAATCAAATAACCTATGTATAGGGTCACAAAACATAGGCGCTTGATGCGCATTATCCTTCTTAAATAGTAGCTCCAAAGACCCATCTTTTAATAATAAATTTAAACCTAGTTTAACTAATGAGCTACTGCCCAAGTCTGAACCAGAATTAGTATAGAATGAAGCGTCATTAACTAATACATGAAAGATATTTATAGAACCATCATATTTATGGTGAATGTCAAAATTTTTTTTGTTTATAAAATTTTGCGCCTTATCGTATTCACAATTAGAAAGATAAATTATAAATTCATTGTATAAAACATCTTTTTCAGATGGTGGCAATAAACTTTTAACTGAATTAGATAAAGCTCTTAACATAACCTTTTCCCCTTTTATTTTAAACATTGTACATCAAATTACTTTTAATAATAATTGAAAAAGCAATATAGTAATTCTCAACCTAACTTACTATATAGAAAATATTTTTTCAATCATTAGTGATATTTATTGGGTGTGTGTTCACCTGAGTGGCTTGAAAGAAAAAATATTTAATAAAACGTGTCATGCTGAACTTGTTTGGCTTTGCCGCATTTCATGAGCAGCATCTAAAAATAAAGTATATAGACCCTGAAATAAATTTAGGGCGACAAAAGTGAGTTATTTTGTTAAATTTATAAAAACTTTGATAGGTTTTAAGCCGCTCACGTGAACACATACATTTATTGGGTGTTATCAACCCAGATATCACGTTTTTGCATAATAATATTCTCGAACTCTTCTGTTTCCAGGAATGATTGCAGCCATTTAATCACCTCAAAATATTTTGAACTAAAAAACCACTCATCATCAACATAAGCAAACTGACGAATAAATGGGATAATGGCATAATCAGCGATAGTTTTTTGTTTTAAAAGGAAATCTCCTTCAGACAACATATTTTCATACTTGAATAAAAACTCTTCCTCAATAATAGCTCGAATCTGAAGCTGATTTATTTCTGGGTAACGATCCGGGTATTTATACTGCCTTAAAAGCTTTGCAAAGCGAGTATCATTAGTTTCTACCAACTCATCGATTTGGCTTATGAAGTCACTGCTACCTATATTCTCAGGATCATTAACGGTAATAGCATATTTGATGACATCCATACTCTCATCTATGATCTCACCAGAGTCAAGAACCATTACTGGAACCGTCCCCTTTGGCGAAGTTTTTAATAATTCAGCTGGCTTATTCTTTAAGTCAACTTCTCGAATATCGCATTCAATGCCGCTATAATGTAAAACCATTCTAGCTCTCATTGCATAAGGGCAACGACGAAAACTATATAAAATTGGCATAATTACTAACTCTCTTAAAAATAATTTTCTTCACCATGTTGCTCACACTCTGCTTTATATTCTTTATTAAGCTCCAGAACAGTAATAACCCATACAACACATACGAGCAAAAAACCAATCATTAAATATGGCGAGATACTAGAATATGTTGCTGCAGGAAAAATTATAAAAATCGTTGATTGAATAAAAGCACTACCTGATTTGCCTAACTTCGTGCCGATCATATCCGCAGCTGCTTTACCCTTTGTTTTTAGTTCATCATTGAGCGGAACATAGGCCATCTCTTTAGTGGAATCAAATAATGTATATTTACTTGATTTGCTTAAAACATTCTGGATGCTACCAAGCACCACTGCTAACATGATGGGATCAGTAAATGCAAAGCTGGCCATCATGAAGATTGCTACTTTATCAAAACTAGCCACCATAAAAAATCCTAAGCCAGTCACTAGCACCATAATTGGCGTTATTATTGCTGCAAACACCCACCCTAACCTTCTGACTATGTTTGAGCCCAAAAGAACAAAAAAGATAGTAAAAATGCCAGTATATTTTAAGTATCCGCCAACAAAAGATGCAAACTCTGTTGGAGTTTTATATATCTTTGCCGCCTCATTCTTCCAAGGGCCTTCAACTAGATTAATCGCCAAACCATAGCAAAATAATAATATTGCTATTAACCGAATATACCTAGAAGAAGCAATCATTTTAAAGCTTTCTGAAAATGACATCTGCTTTTTTTTCGCTTTAAACTGTAGGTTTTCTGCCGTTGCAATATCTAGTATTTTATGGTTAATCACCCAAAAAACTATTAAACTAATTGCTCCCAAGGCACACACTACGGAAATAATAATTTGCACACTCACTACGCTGATATCAGCAGATAGATTAAAAAGCTCTGTAAAATAAGCATTCACATGCGGTAAGTTTATTAAGAATGTTCCTGACAAATATAACCCCGTTTGCCCTAATAAACTAAAGAGAGGATAGAAACGTCTGGATTCATCAATCGATGTTATTTTATTAACAAACTGCCAAAATAACAAAGAGAAGATAACATTAGGCCATAGTTCAGAGATGACATAAAATAATGAGAAACTCCAGTTAGATAATAATAATATAAACCATTTAAGCCTTGGATAACTAGCGACAAGATCCTGCGCATAGTCTTGATCTAGATGTAGTGACTCATAGCTGGGAAATAGGTAAAACGCAAACAAAACAAAAAAACTGAGGAATGTGGTGATTACCAAGTAAAAAATATGTTCGCCTTTCATTACGTTTACTAGCTTAACATAAATTATTGTAATTAAAAAGGCCACAGGCATAACGCCCCAAATCTTTAAAAATGAAATCGTTTCTGCTCCAATCATTGTGCTGATTACACTATCTTTTGTTGCGCGAATCAAGTTTTGTATGCATAATATACAGAACATTAATAAAGTGATGAACAAAAATTTAGGAAGCTCGTGGCGTGCAATTGGCCACACATAGTCTAGAAATTTATCAAAAAAAGAGGGAGTATCATCCGAGATATTGGACGCTTCATTACTATGTTTTACAACGTGTTGGGTATCGTTTGTCATATAAAATCTAACCAAATTTATGGGTTGTCGGCTAGGTCTGTATAGTAGAGATTCTCTTACCACTAGTCAAGCAGAAAAAGAAAAAATTTATTAAGTTTTATGACGTTAATTAACAATTACAATTGTTTAACTTGAAATAAGAACAATTTTACTGAACTAAGAGCATTTTACTAATGGGAATTTTTTACTCTAATCAATAGTTTCTATACTAACGTACTCTCTAACGTACTCTTCAAAAGATGCGTCACAACTTGAATCTACTAATAGATCAAAAATGTCTGTATAACCCTGCACTTCCATTGACTTTATTAGATCATATTTAGACTCTATAATCTGCATTGATGAATCATTATTAGAGTAATTAGTACTACGTTGGAATAATTTTAAATCATTGTCGATTTCAGCTCCATTATTAAGCAAAAGCTTAACTAAATCTGAATTATTATTTTCACACGCCATGGTGAGTAAGCTTACTTTACTTAAACAGCCAGCTTTATCTAACCTTATATTTTTAGGGAACTTTACAGTTAGAACACTATTAATAGTCTTGCACTCAACCATAGTAGATATTTGATCGTTGCAAAATATAGTGCAATTTACGGGAAACTTTTTTTCTTGAATTAAAAGACGAGATACCTCAAAATTATTAAATGCTACAGCCGTGTATAAAGAATCTGAATCATCATTATGAAATCCTAGGTAACTCATGAATTTATACTTATAGGAGTCGCGTGCTAAAACATTTTTTCGCACCACTGGAACATTATTGTTAATAACAGCAGAGTGTACTTCCATTGCATTAGCTGTTGCTGTATCCACCATATTGTATTCTCTTAATGATGCTACAGTCCTATCATTATACTCTGGACCATCTACTAGAGAATTAACATAGCTTCCAAAATGATTCACTGATCTCAATATACCACTTTTGATTACTTTGCCCGTAATTAACGAATCATTATACATAATAAAAATATTTAGTTAACTTAAGTTAACTAAATAGCAGACCTTGATAGCAAAGTCAATAAATATAGTTTTCTACAAAATCTTGTTCTAAACCCCTTCAATCACAGATAACACCCAGTCAACTACCTCAGACTCTTGATTAATATCACCTTTATATAGATAATGAGGAATGATGGGTTGAAAGCTTTTTATCTCTGGCTTAACCCATATTTTGGTAGGATAAAAAAAGTCAAATCGTTCGCTTGGTACACGGTTCTTTTTTGCGTAAGAGTACTGTGAGTAGCGAAATGTTGGTTGCCCTAGATGCACTACGCCCGGCATTTGCCTTAACTCACGGACAAACCGCCAGCATGTACTCTTACAAGAGCTATCAGTTAAAACATATATCTTGGCTTTGAATTCATTACTATCCATATTAGTGTACAAGTTCTCATTATAGTCAAAAATATTGTAGCTTTCCTGAAAATAAACATCTTCTTTGTGAAGCTTTGCTTTATAAAGACTCAGATCTTTTTCGTTATAATAAATCGCTGCTTGCTTCAAATTACCAGCACTAACACGATTATTCTTTGTATATTGACTATTATAATCATGCTTATCTTTTAGAGATTTAATATATTTATCACCCCACAAATTACGAATAATAGCACTTGAATATTTGCCTTCACCACCCTTATTACCCCTTAAATCAAAGACTATGTAATCTTCTTTTGCTAAATCTTTTTTAAGCTGCGCAAGCATGCCTTTATAAAAAATTAACTCGTCTTTATTAAAATAAAAGCTAGGAATTTTAATCCACATGCCATCAATCAGAGACTCAACATTAAATTTATTCGTATTACTGAGGCTATATCTTGCTTGCATAGCCTTTTTAATTTCAGGATCAAGATTAGTAAATTTTAAATCTAGTTGTAATTTTTCTTCACCGCGAATCACTGAGATATTTTTTGGTAATGGCTTAAAACGATTACCATCAATAATTAAAGCTTGCAACACTGCGCTCTGCAACATTTTATCCGTGTAGTTCTCGGCATAAAAAGGAAAAACAAAACGCCGAATATATTTTTCAATTTCTAGATTATTAATATGAGTAACCTCATCGCCAACATTAACTTCATCAAGAAACTTAAATTGCTCGTTTTTATAAATAATTTTATATTTATCGCCTTGCTTTGCTAAGAATAGGCCGGCATATTTCTCAGGCGATAATTTACTATAGTTGCGCAAACTAATATGCGGCTGATCAAAGCCATTTACGTAGTATCGAGCAGCATAGTAACAATCATTAACGTCAACGGCCTTCTTTACTAAACTCAATGCATTTTTATAGCCCTCTTCATACCATTTAGTAAATTGTTTATCTAATTCATTAGCGTATGGCGCTGAGTTTTGGCCAATTTTTTCATAAATAAAATCAAGATCCTTAACGCATATTTCTGCTTGATCTACTTCCTTTTCAGCTGCACTAACAGCCAATGAAAATAATATTATGATAATAAAATATAGTTTCTTCATACCTTCTCGCGCTTACTTACGTTCTTCATCTGCTGCAGCAAAGTAGTTGCCTTGCAAGCCATCAACTTTTATCTTCGCAAGATAGTCTGCAATATCCTTGGTTTCTACAAATTCTGCAACTGTTTTTATTTTTAAATCGTGAGATAAGTTTATCAGAGCTTCGACAAAAAATCTATGATGTTCATTATTTAAAATATCTTTAATATAGGCACCATCAATTTTTATTATATCAATTGGTAACCTTAACAGCTGTTTAAATGAAGTAAATCCAGAACCAAAATCATCCAAAGCAATTTGACAACCATATGAATGCAATACACTAATGAAGTTTTTTGTAATTACTATATTTTGATTTAAGGCAGTCTCAGTAATTTCAATTATTAATCTTGAAGCAACATCGTATTTCTTCAAAAGCTGCTCAATTTTATGTAGCAATCTTTTATTTAATACGCCAATATTTGAAACATTAACCGATAATTTTAGATCTGGATTGCGGTAAAGCTCATCCATTACCATCTCAATTACTGTAATATCAACAATATTAATCAACCCCTTCATCTCTGCATCTTGAATTATCGGGCCTGCGGAGATGTAGCTTTTGTCTAAACCGGGTATTCTTAATAGGCACTCATAATAATCTATTTCTTTTGTTTTACTGTCAATAATTGGTTGGTAAGCAAACTTAGCTTCTTTTTTAAATAAAGCTGCTCGCAACAAATTTAGATTAATGTTTTTTTGACGAATATCATCCAAATCAATTGGATTCTCTTCATAAGAGTGGTAGTAAGTATAGCCATCAACCAGGGTTGCGCTGTAATTTAAATGCGACAGTAATTTTTCAATATCATTATAGTTTTTATTCTGAAACTTAATACCGCCAATCGAGCATTTAAGGTAACTCTCTGGGTATTCTGAATCAACATATAGTTGAACTTGCGAGTAAATCATGTAAGCTAATTTTTCAGCAAGATGTAGTTCATCACTTAGGATAACGTATATTTTAGAGGGGTCTTTAATTTTCACAATCTTCGAGTGCGTAAACTTTTCACATGATTTTTCAATCATCGAATGGAATTTCTCAATAACTGCGGAAGTATTATGTATTAAAATATTTAATTCATCAATATTAAGAAGCTTGATCTCCAAAATCGTACCTTCTTCAATTTTATCGATTTCTTCTTGTATTTTCTTCATACTTCTTATTTGTTGATTATTTATGCAAGGTCCCTATATTATAATAGACATTATATTTATTTTTGCATTATTATTTTTTTTCATGAATAGAATTAACCGTATAAAAGACAAACTTGCTGCATTAAATCCACATAAACTAAAAATAATTGATCAAAGCAAGCAGCATGCAGGACATGCTGGCAACCCACATGATTTAGGGGAAACGCATTTTACCATTCAAATTTCATCAGAATCCCTAAATGGCAAGAGCAAGGTCCAGCAACATCGCATAATTAATGATTTGTTGAGGGAAGAGTTTAATAGCGGCCTGCATGCTCTGTCAATTATCATAAGTTAAGACGCCCTCATATAGCAAATAGTATAAATACCACATTAAGAATTAATTGTTAGTTAATCAAGCTTCATCTATTATTAAAACGACATCTATTAATGCTATAATTATTTTGTATAATTAAACTTAAATATGAGGTAATAAAATGGGTGCTAAAAATGAAATAACTACAGATGAGCAGGTCTTTAATGATCTTGCTAATCTGCTCGGAACGAGGTTTGATATTGACCATTTTCTCAATAAGAACAAGCAAAATGTGTACACAAAGAACAAGCAAAATATGTACACACAATATCAGGCATTAGTTTCAGAAGATAAACCTACAAATCTTTCTAGATCTAATAGTCAGGATTGGACTAATGCCGGTTTCCACGAAACAAATACCACCCCAGAAGAGCAAGCAGCAACAGAAGAGAAAGCAGCAACAGAAGAGAAAGCAGTAACAGAAGAGCAAGCAGTAAGCGCAGTTAATAATCTTGAAGAAGAGGCCAAAAATGAAAAAGATCCTAATAAAAAACGCGGTTATTTAATGAGTGCTATTGTTTTAACGGCTACTATAATTGGTGCACCATTTGCATTAGTTGCTAATGGCGCAAAGGCTGGTACCAACGAGACTTTAGGCGCCCTGCATGACTGCTTTAAATACGCAATAGACACACCAAAAGAGATGAAACAAGCCTATAAAAATAGCAAAAAAGATCATTCATGGACGGCAACTATGGCCGCTGGAGCATCAGGAGCTATGATTGGCGCTGGAATATCAGCCCTAATGTCAGCGGGTGTTGCTGCAGCAGGTATCGCAGCTTTATCTCCACTAATGACATTACATGCAGTTTCATTTGCGCAAACTGCGATTGCTCTGGGGGCGGCAGTAGGTTTCTTTGCGGGTACTCAAGTACTGGATAAAGGCGTTCCAGTGGCAAAAGCTGGCGCTAAATTAGCAGAAAAAGTGATAAAAGCACCTTTCAAGGCAACTAAAGCCGCTCTAAACAGGACTAAATCTTTCGTTGAGCAAACAGCAAAAGGAACAGCCGACACATTAGGTATGCGTAAAAAATAACATATTTAAATCGCGAGGGGGGAAAAGTAAAATTTCTCCTTGCAATTTAATGTTAATATCAATATACTCCGCGTTAAATTTAAATAGCTTAATAAAGAGTAATTATGATTAACATAGATCAAAAAAGTGCGAAACACTATACTTATGAAGCAATTGGCATTATAGCGCCTGTTATAGCGGGTGTTATATCTAGCACTTTTGTATCAAAAGACAATTCTTCTACTAGCGTAATATCAAAATTAATATGTGGCGCTGCTGGATATGTTATAGGAATTTCTGCTTTTGAAATATATTGTAACCATACTAATCTGGAATCTCCGCAGACTGTCAAAGTTCCTGTGACCCTTATTGGAGAACATGGCATCACAACATTCAACCACACAATTGATTCACTGGGACAAGAATATCACGGGGAATAGAAAATTAGGTTAGGTTTTGTTACTTTAATTCTTGTTAGCGTGAATTTAGTACAGTTTCCAGTATCAAGCTAGCGGCAGTAGAATCATCGCTTTTATTACGCATTTTGCGGCTCATGCCCATCTGCTTAAGAAAGCTATCTGCTGCTTTTGAAGTGAGGCGCTCATCTTGCAAAAGAATTGGTAATTTAGTGCGCTTTTCAAGCCTTTGAACAAATTCCTGAGTCTGTTTTGTTTGCTCGCTATGACTGCCATCCATATTAACAGGAAGCCCCAGCACAATTCCTCCTATATTATGTTTATTAAATATTTCTAATAACTTCGTTACTTTTATTTTGTCAGATAACTCTTCTATCACCATTAAGGGCATTGCTATATTGCAAGAAGGATCCGAGATCGCCACTCCAACTTTCTTCGCTCCATAATCAACCGAGATCAAAGGCCTCCCCCTTTCCAAACTGTTAAAAAACTCTTGTGAATTTACTGCTACCATGATAAATCTTTTTTTGTATGTTAATTAATATTATCAATAAAACAAAATGTTATTCAAGCACTTTAATATCAAACCTTTAAAAACTTGCTTATTATTCGCATTCTTCCACGCTTTATTATTTAATAGCACCACATACTACTATCACGATAATGCGACCCATATTAATATAACCAACCTATTGCAGTATATTAGCTATAATACCGCCTTATTACTTGTTATATTTTATGGTTTATCAGTTCATAGGATAATATTCATTTCTGGGGCAATTGCTTTATTCATTTTTAGCTCTTTAGCTAGTTATTATTTATTTTTCTTTTCTGTGGTTCCTAATATTTCAGTTATAGCTTCCATATTTAATACAGATATGATGGAATCCTCTGAGTTAGTTAGCGCTAAATTGCTTCTTTGGGTTGCTTTTTGCGTTATTATTTGCCTTATTTTAATATATCGCAATTTTTCTAACCTACAGCATAAAAATGTTTTGAGCAGAACTTTATCGCTAATATGCCTTATATTATTTACTATAAATATTATAAACCCTTATAAAGAACGTATTAAAAACCAATTGCCTTTCACTTATCTGCACAATACATATCTTTATTTAAAAAAAAGCTCACAAACAATATTAAGAACTAACATTAATGACAAATTTTCTTTTTCTGATACGCAAACCGATATATTAGGAGTACTGATTATTGGTGAATCAGCAAGGTATGACCACTTTTCCATTAATGGGTATGAGCGCCTGACAACCCCTTTACTCTCTAAACTAGATAATTTAGTATCTTTTAAAGCCAGGTCCTGCGCAAGCAACACTGCCGATTCCGTACCTTGCATGATTTCAAGGTACGGTGAAGACGAGTTTGAATTAATCGATAGCGAGTCCAGTTTATTTCCAGCCTTAAATAACCTTGGATACCAAACTATTTGGATTGGAAACCAATCTATTGCCAAGCATCTGAGTCAACAATCCCGTTCATTACATGGCAATGTGTATGATGACTTAACTACAGTTATTACACCAGACATGTTTCCTCATATAAAATACCATGCTCTTGATAGAAATTTGCTACCTTACCTGGAAAATAGTTTATCTGATAAGCACAAAAAGTTTATTACTTTGCATACATCTGGAAGTCACTGGAATTACGCAAAGCGTTATGATGATGAATTTGCCAAATTTAGACCTCATATATTAAATGATAGTATAAGACAAAAAGATGCCTCAAACTGCTCACACGATGAATTAGTCAATAGCTACGATAATAGTATTTACTACACAGATTCTTTTATTCATGAAGTGATTGAAAGGGTAAAAGACAGAGTTTCATTTGTGATCTACTCCTCTGATCATGGCGAGTCCCTTGGCGAAAATGGATGTTTTTTTCACTCTTCAGAAGAAGACATCAAGGAACAACGCGAAGTACCTTTTATCATTTGGGTATCTGAGAAATATAAAAAAGCTTATCCGCAGAAATGGTTAGCGATTAAAGAGGCGCAAGATAATTTTATTTCTCACGATCATCTATATCATACTATATTAGGATGTCTAGGCATTGAATCAGACTCCTTAAAACCACATTTGGATTTGTCTGATAAACAATAAATTTAATAAAATTGACTAGATCATAAAAAGATAATATATTGTCTCAATTAGAATTAAATAAACAAACTCGGACTCAGCTTATGCCAAAAGTATTTTTTAATGGTCCTGCCGGACGCATCGAAGGAAAATTTGTTGAATCACAAGATGAAAAAGCACCAATAGCCCTTGTATTGCACCCACACCCACAATATGGTGGAACAATGGATAATAAGGTTGTTTATAATATGTATAAAACATTGCATGAAAATGGCTATACTGTATTGCGCATAAATTTCCGTGGAGTTGGTAATTCTGTTGGCGAGTATGATAATGGCATTGGTGAAATGACCGATGCGGCAACTGCACTTGATTGGTTGCGCGTGAAATACCCCCTAAGTCAACAAACATTAATTGCCGGATTTTCATTTGGCGCTTGGATTGCGATGCAGTTAATTATGAGGCGCCCTGAAATAACCGACTTCCTGGCGGTTTCACCTCCTGTGACTAATCATGATTTTTCATTTTTATCACCCTGCCCCATCCCTGGCTTAATAGTACAGGGCGACAAAGATAGTGTTGTTTCTGAAGAGGCAGTTAATGACTTGGCGCAAAGATTAGTAAAACAAAAAAACACTAATATACACTATAGGGTTATTGAAGGAGCGGACCATTTCTTTAGAGACAAAATTGACTTTATGAATGAAGAAATTGACACTTATCTGAAGTCTAGCTCTTCACCAAATAATTATCAATCTAGTAATGCTGAAGATACTGAGTCTCAAAGTAGCGAAACTAGAAGAATATTTTTGGATTAAAGATAATAGATTCGCCAAAAAATACTCATGCGTAACATGTATAACTTTTTGGCGGGTGATCTGAATTCACTATAATTTACATCTACCAGCCCAAGAAAAAACTAGACTCAGGGTTGTTAGCATTATCAACTTCACTATTGCTCAAACTAAACTCTCTTAAGAAAGAATCAAATATACCAGAATTATTAGTATCGATTAATTCTTCTAAGAAAACATTAGAGTTAATTTTTGTATCCTTTTTCTCAAATGAAATTTCTTCCATTGTTTGATGACACGTATCTGCATAACTCTGTACACCTAAATTCTTCATGTAGTTTTTAAATTTTACGGGCATTTCTGAGCTATTTAATAATTCCATCCTAAGATCTAACATTTTTTGAAAATTAACTTTAAAGTTAAAAAGAATAGGTAATTTTTCTCTCTTATTTGTTATAGTGTAATCAATATTATGTTCCAATAACCACTTAACTATAATAGGATTAAAATATTCAGCACTAGAATAAGTATGTAACAAGGTATTTCCCGATGTGTTAAGTTTATTAATATCAAACCATCCTTTTTTGATTGCCATCTCAAGCTGATCAAACCGCCCCGCTTCTAGCAAATTACGAACATCTTTTATCTGCTTATATGAAAAGTTTCTTGTCTCTGAATCAACAAATTTAATAGTATCTACGTCACTTGACATACGCATTTTTTTTACATTACTTTGCACAGAACCTTGATGTATGTAGCAAGTATCAGCAATATGCGTATCATAGGCGTTAGTTTGCTCTATTAGATCAGTTATTCGTCTTTTTGACATGAATATTTAGTCAGGTTTATTTAATTAAGTTGGTTTTTAGATAAGGTTATCAATGATTAGCTCTAACGCAAATACGCAACTTTGTTGGCGTACTTGCAACCTATTACCTTTAAAATATTTTGTAAATGACTGCACTATTTTGCAATTATTTACTGCAAAGCATACCATCCCCACTGGCTTGCTTGAAATATCACTATCAGGCCCTGCAATTCCTGTGATTGAAATAGAAATATCACTATTAAATTGGTCTTGGCACCCAGAAGCCATTTCTCTGGCTACCTCTTCTGATACTGCCCCATAGGTAGATAAATTAGATATTGATACGTTAAGTAATTTTACTTTACTTTCATTTGAATAAGATATGACGCCACCAGTAAAAAAATTAGACGACCCAACTTCCTGAGTTAAGTAAGATGCAAGCAATCCGCCAGTGCAAGACTCTGCAACTGAAATCATCCGACCATTTGCATTAAGCTTTATCTGTTGTAAAAGAGAGGTAATATATTTACTTTGCATAAAAATCTAATATTAGTAATATGATTACACTTTGCGTAACTGCGGCAAAAATTCCGGCAATTACATCATCTATCATTACTCCCAAGGCTCCTTTACATTTTTGATCGACCCAGCAAATTGGCCAGGGTTTTTTTATATCATATAGCCTAAACAAGCCAAATGGTAATATAAATAAAAAAAGTAAATCAAAATAACTTGGCGACATTAGTAATCCAAAGGGAGAAAAAAATAGTAACATAGAAGGGAAGTATACTAAAATAATAGTCAACATCTGCCCCACCACTTCATCAATTACTACTTCTTTGGGGTCTTTATTATCCTTATCTTTAATATAAACATGAGTACAATAAGTTCCTATTAAAAATATTGCAACTAAAACACTGATTTCTATAGCAAAAACACTCAGTAATTGTTGCTGATAGAAACTAAGAATATCAATATTAAAAACCTCTTGATTATCAAACGCAAAGTGTTTTATAACATAGCAGATCAAAAATGCTGGTAATGAGCCAAAAGTACCTGGTGCATATTTAATTTTTCCAATATAAAAAACAGTAGCGATTATTTCTGATATTTTTTGCATATTTTATCTGTACATATATGAATTGAAATTATATCATGGCATAAGTTTTATAAAAAATCAAAAAATAAGGTAAATGAGATGGCAATAGAAATCACAGACGATAATTTTCAAACAGAAGTTTTAGAATCAGATAAACCTGTATTGGTTGATTTTTGGGCGGAATGGTGCGGTCCTTGCAAAATGCTAACGCCCATAATGGATCAACTATCAAAAGAGATGGCTGATATTAAAATTGTTAAAATGAATATTGATGAAAACCCAACCACTCCTTCTGAACTTGGTATTCGTAGTATTCCAACAATGATGATTTACAAAAATGGTAAAAATATTGCCACAAAACTTGGTGCTGTGCCAAAAAACCTAGTTAAAGAATGGATTGAGTCATCTCTATAAAAATGTTACAGCTTCAGTTTGATTTAAAATTTGAAGAATTAAGCTCAGTCTCAGGCTTACAAAAGCTTGATAAGAGGTTTATTTCTTATTTAACTGAACATGATATTTTATTAACGCAAAAATATCTTAATTATCGCAAAGGTTTGATTGAATTATCCGAGCTTGACCAATCAGACCTTTATTTGCGCATTGCGCCATATCTTGATGACTTTATTGCTGAGTTATTTTCTATTGAACAAGAAAATAATCAAGTGAAAGCAAGCTATCAAAAATTTGATGCAATTTACGATTTTAAACGCAAATTTGTGCAGCGATATGCCGTTAAAAAATATAAAAAAGAGAATTTAGCTGATTTATCATTTTCTCAAGTCAGTCAGGATCTAGTGAAAATAATAGGGGCAATCAATCAAGAAAATATTGTCCACCAATATTCCAAGTGGCAGTCAGACCCCATACGCTACGATCATGAGATAGACCTTTTAGCGCAATATTGTTCTTTTATGGTACATTCGAATAGCTCGGTCGCATTATTCGATATTCCTCAGGCAATTGATCAAAATTATCAAATACGCGCCCATAAAATACAAAAATTACAAGACTCCTTATATTTAGGCTTTGATTATCGCGACCATGAAACCACAAAACATAAATCTTTTGCAGAGAGTAAGTACTGCTTGTATTGCCACAAACGAAAGAAAGACACATGTCGTACTGGATTTGCTGAGGATGAAGCGATTAAAGAAAAAAACGGGTGCCCCTTAAAACAAAAAATTTCAGAGATGAGTTTGTTACAATCGCAAGGATTTAATATTTCAGCCCTTGCCGTTATTACCATAGATAACCCAATGGTAGCAGCGACTGGACATCGAATTTGCAATGATTGTATGAAAACATGTATTTATCAAAAGCAGGAACCCGTAAACATCCCCATTATTGAGTCGAATATTTTACATCAAGTATTAAATTTTTCTTGGGGGGTAGAGATTTATTTACTACTGACTAAATGGAATCCTTTAAATATTAAACAGCCACTGCCTTTAACAGATAGTGGCTATAATGCGCTTGTAGTTGGCATGGGTCCAGCTGGATTTGCTTTATCACACTACTTATTACAACTGGGGCACAAAGTAGTTGGTATTGACGGGCTAAAAATTAATGAACTACCATTTAGGTTCGATAAGCCAATTAAATCATGGAAAGCAATATCCACTAATTTGTCAGAAAAAACACCAGGTGGGTTTGGTGGAGTAGCCGAATATGGCATTACAAACAGGTGGGATAAAAATAACCTCACTCTGGTGCGCTTAATACTACAAAGACAGAAAAATTTTACTCTGCAAGGTAATGTCCGTTTGGGAAGTAACCTCACCATCAGCCAAGCTTTTGAGGCTGGGTTTCATCATATCGCACTTTGCCTTGGTGCGGGCAAACCTCGTTACGATAACTTACCTGGTTTTTTTTCAAAAGGAGTGCGAGCAGCTGCTGATTTTTTAATGCATTTGCAGCAAGGAGGCGCGTTCTTAAAAGATAATAATGCTAAATTAAAGATCAGAATGCCCGCAGTAGTAATTGGCTGCGGGTTAACTGCAATTGATAGCGCGGTGGAAGTAATGCACTATTACCCTTTGCAAGTCGAAAGATTTTTGTCCAACTGGGAAAAAGAAAATAAATCACTTGAGAGCCTTAGCGAAGAAGAAAAAATAGTCGCTAAGGAGTTTATATCCCATGCAAATTCTTTTCGTAATGCAAAAAATGATCAAGAAAAAATCGCTATATTGCAGCAACTTGGCGGTGTTACCATTTGTTATCGTAAATCCATATCAGAATCTCCGGCATATCGCCTGAATCATGAAGAGGTTGAACAAGCGATGGCAGCTGGGGTTAGTTTTGAGGAACATTTCTCTCCTAAAGAAGTTTTATCTGATGATTATGATCACGTTAAGGCTATTCAATCTATAGACGGTAAGTCACTTAATGCTAGAACTATTTTAGTCGCTATTGGAACAGAAAATAATGCTTTCACGGACATAAAAAACTTAGATGAGCAAAATAATTCTTTCTTTAAAAATAAGGATCATACCATTAGCTACTTTGGCGATTGTAATCAAAAATACGCAGGCAGTGTTGTGAAGGCCTTAGCAAGCGCTAAGGATGGTTACGCAACAATAAATGCATCAATACATCAACAGCAAAAAACTCGCTTGAACCTGCTAATCAAAAATTTTCAAAGCACTGTAAAAAGCATAAAAATAATATCTCCTAACTTACTGGAATTAATAATTCATTCGCCATTTGCTGCAAATAACTTTCGCCCTGGACAATTTTTTAAATTACAAAATTATGGAAATTTTGCCAAATTAATTAAACCAATAGCTCTAACTGGAATTGGAGTCAACAAAGAAAGAAATAGTTTAACTTTTGCTATCTTCAGCAGTCGCAATGTTGAAGATATTAAAAATAAAATATCAGTTGGTGATGAAGTATCTTTAATGGGACCAACTGGATCGCCTTTAAGCGTTGTAAAAGGACAAAAAATTGTAATTATAGCTGATAACTTTAATAATATTATTCTAAATCCGATTATTGAAGCTCTGAGAAAAAATAATTGCCAGATTATATATTTTGCAAATTATAGCGAATCAGATGCTCTGCATTATCGCCATAAAATCGAAGAATTCACCGATCAAATTATTTGGTCTTCACCAAATGGTAATGTCAAGCCTCGCAGAAAGCAAGATTTTTCTTTTAAGGGAAACCTAGTTGACTCAATTATTACGGCAAAAAAGAAGAAAATAATTAACGATACTGATCAGGTTATTTGCTACACTTCTGAGGATATCACAAAACGATTAGTGAGTATTAAAGTAAAATTATTTGGCGCGCATACTAGCTTCACTCACTCTCTAAATTCCTCAATGCAATGCATGATGAAAGGAATTTGTGGTAGATGTATTAGCCTTAATAAACACAATAATACTTATAGTTTTACCTGTATTAAGCAATATTTTAAGTTAAACTAATAAACATTACTTTAACTGTTACAACAATGAATTGTTGA
>Ga0190276_104_pt1 | contig 44003 bp, 44 predicted proteins | sample MCH_20Endo_J9_FD_131022 | JGI IMG/M metagenome (GOLD analysis project Ga0190276, IMG submission 131022) | Enriched cells of marine protists from Biology Centre CAS, Ceske Budejovice, Czech Republic - MCH_20Endo_J9 | ecosystem: Environmental > Aquatic > Marine > Unclassified | place: Czech Republic... | reverse complement strand
ATATTTATTGACTAACTAACTTTTTTGAGGTATTACTATTGTAAGTATAAAAGCATAGTTGGGGGCAACTTGAGTATAGTATTAACAGTATTATCTGTTCAAACAGCAAATAGATTAATTAAGGAAATGCGTTCACCTGCAAAATCTTCTTCTTTTGAAGTAAGAAAATTAACAGAAATACTGCTGTATAAACCTATATGTACAAAACCCCCTATTTTCAAATCAGAGCTTCTATCCAGGCCTTATAAAAAGTTTTGCTCTTTTCTAAACGAAACAATTTCCACCAAGAAAGAAGAAGAGTTTGAGTTCTATGATTTTAGTTTTGAAGAAAGTTGTAGAGAAAAGCTTTGCCAATCAATTAGTTTCAATGAAGAAGAGTTTGAGTTCTATGATTTTAGTTTTGAAGAAAGTTATAGAGAAGAGCTTTTCCAATCAATTAATAATATGAGTGAAAAAATTCCGGACTAGCAAAAACAAGAGTCGGAAGCTTCTTGCTTAGGAAGCACCTAGTTATGAGCTCATTTAACTTTCACTTAGAGAAAATCCTTGCGAGTAGTTCATAAAATAGATCTGTACATAAGAAATAAGTAATGCATTCAGTAGAGCAAGTACATATAGTATATAGTTGTCCATTTGAAATATTTTTTCCATTAAAATAGATATAGGCATGATGGTTATGTAATACAAAAATAGCGTTACTAATATCATTATTGGAGTTAATAACATGAACAAAAATACGTCTTTAATAAATGGAAAATATTTTATAAAATTAAAACTCTCTCCGCTTTTAATGCCACTCATAGTAAAGCTTTGTATAAAGTTACTAACATACATACTTAAATAAGATATTACAAATAAACGTACAAGTGCCCAAAATGTAAAGCTAATAGTTTGAGTATTAAAGCTACGATAAGCTTGAAGAACCCCATCCAAAATCCCGCTGATGTCATAATTCAATATTGATGTAATGAAATATGACATGAAAGCAAAGATAAAAGCATTTTTAAATGATGGCGCATAAATGTGATTAATCATAATAGTTTCCCCCTAAATCTGAACATGCTTAATAAGCTTCTGTTTATTAGTATTAAACCCTTGAACCCAGTTAATAACAGTCACCTGCATCGCGGCAAAGGCAAAAAAGAAAGTGAAAATTGCTAATATTCCTAGCGAACCAGTAATGAATATTGACGAAGCTATGAAAGCATAGCTTATCAGTATATAATATAATGAGAGTAATATTGGTGACAAGATTACTAAAGGCATAATTAGCAGGATTGGAAATACGAGAATTAATACAGGGTACAGCAATAATACTACTATTACGTTTTTTAGACCTGGTAAATAGCTTGTTTTTATATCAGAGTAATTAGTATTAAAATCTTGAGTCCAGTTACTGATATAAATGATTACGTAGCTGTGCGCTATAAACCATAATATCTGAAAAGTGAGCTGCCAAAGATCAGATATTGTTAAAACATCATCAAAGTTTATATCTGCCGTTGCTAGATTTTTTATAGATATACCCGAAATAAGGCTTAGCGCAAAAGATATAAGAGTAAAAATAATCGTATTTTTAAATGATGGTATATAGCTAATTCTATTCATTCTTACCTCTGATCTTACTTATTGATTCTATGTTGAATATTTTTTGACATACGATAATATACCGTATTATAGTAACTGTCTTTTCCGCAATATTTTCTTTGACGCACAGACAAAGAGCCAAATCCACGTATTTCTACACGCCCACCGTTTAGCAATGCTCTCTCCATTTCTTCAATCGCACAGTTAACAGCCAAAGCGGCATCTTCTTGATTTAAAAAATCAAATCTTTTTTCAATTTTGTCGATTAAATCTCTTTTTGTAGCCATAAAATTATATATTTTGATATCATAAATTTAATTTTTACCTAAATTTACCAAAAGGTAAAGATAAATATACAGTTTGGCTAATATTTTTGTATAAAACGTTGTCTTTATTATTTATCTCTAATTATCCGTCCTTGCTCTCTTTTCCAGTCTTTTTCTTTGATAGATTGGCGCTTATCGTGTTGCTTTTTACCTTTAGCTAAACCAAGGCAAATTTTGGCGCGATTTTTTTTATTAAAATAAACTGATAAAGCTGCTAGGGTATAGCCCTTTAGTCTGACTTTGCCAATTATTTTGCGTATCTCGCTTCGATGAAGCAAAAGTTTTTTGGGCCTACGAGAGTCATGATTAAATCTATTAGCCTTATCATATTCTTCTATGTAGCAATTATGTAAAAAAACTTCATTACCATCGATTGCTGCGTGGGAGTCAGCAATCGAGCACTTACCATCTCTTAATGACTTAACTTCGCTACCTTGCAAGGATATACCCGCTTCAAACTCTTCTTCTATGAAAAAGTCAAAAGTAGCACGTTTATTCCTAGCTATTACTTTTTTATAATCTGCATTCATTCTCTACTTCATTTAACAATGGAATTATTTCATTTACTTTTGCAACAGTTTCTTCACCAGCATGCGTTAGTGGTAATCTTATTTCGTCGCTGACTAACTGCAGCATATTAGCAACATACTTAATGCCTATAGGGTTGCTTTCACAACTAACCGCCTGAATTATAGGTAGCATTCTTTGTAATAGCTGACGAGCATCAGAGTTTTTACCCTTATAAATTAAATTATATATTTTATTCATGGCTTTTGGCATGACATTAGAAGTAACAGATACGCACCCTTCACCACCATTTGCGCCATAGGCAAGTAACATCGCATCATCGCCAACTAAAAACCTAAAGTCTTTTTTTACCAAAGCGCCTAAACGCAATGGTCTTTCTATATCTGATGTTGCATCTTTCAAGGCGGTGATATTACTTAAATTAGACAGCTCTACCAAAGTTTTATCGTTAATATTACAACCAGTTCTTCCTGGATGTGCATATATCATAATTGGTACTTCAGAGGCATCATTCAAGGCAACAAAATGTTTTAACAAGCCGGATTGCTCTGGTTTGACATAATGTGGTACCGTGCACATTAGCCCATCAACCTCAAGCTCCATTAATTTACGTATCTTCTCGCATACATGCTCAGTGTATACCCCGGTAATACCAGCAATGATTTTTATTTTACCTTCTGAAGACTGCACCGAATGCTGAATTAATGCATAATATTCTTCCTCAGATAAGCTGCTACCCTCTCCAGTTGACCCGCCAATAACAATAGATTTAATACCGCCATCTATCTGTTTTTTTATTATCTTTGACAAAGATTCAAAGTCAATTTTATTATTTGAAAATGGCGTAACTAATGCCGTAATAATGCCTTTAAATACCATAATTTTTTCCCACTAATTTTGCATATTCTTTTTGAATCATCTCAACTAATTTCATTTTATTAAAATTAATTTTTATATCGTCGAAACTTAAACTTGCAACATGCCTAATTTCTGCTGCAGTTCCCGTTAAAAAACAACTATCATAATTACCTATATCTTGCAAAGATATTCTACATTCATTAACTTTCATTCCCCTGCTAAGAGCCATTTCAATAACTGCTTGACGAGTTATTCCATTTAAAAACCGGTCAGCAATTGGAGTAAAAAGCTCTTCGTTTTTAATAAAAAAGATATTAGTTGTTGTGCATTCAGCCACACATCCCTCATAGTCAAGCATTAATGCGTCATCATAGCCCTTTTGTTTTGCTTCATGCTGAGATTTTTTTAACATCGCATAATTCGCCGATAGCTTGCACTGAGGAGGGACTGCTTCTGGAGCAGCTTTACGCCAAGGGCTTACACATAGATTTAGGTTATTTTGCATTTTGCCAGTTGAGCTTTTTGCCACTATCATGATATTACTGTCACACTCTGCTGTTAAACCAAGCTTCTGTCCCCCACTCCAGATTAATGGTCTTAAATAAGCATTATCTAAATTATTATGAAGTAACAGTTCTTGCGAGGCCTCAATGATTTCATCCTTTGAAAAACCAAGGCTCATATTCATAGTCATTGCTGAATCTAGTAAACGTTGAATGTGCTCTTCTAATTTAAATATTTTGCCACTATAAGATTTCATTCCTTCAAAAACAGCTCCCGAATAATGCAGGCTATGAGTCATGACGTGTATATTCGCTTCCGACCACAAAACCATCTGACCATTAAACCATATGTACTCTTTCATTTTCAAACCCTTATTATTTACTAGCCATTACGTATAATTAATTTTATAATGTAGGCTTAATTATTTTAAATAGTTGCTTATACTATGAATAACAAACAGCATATTTTAATTGTCGATGATGATAGCAGAATTGTTCAGCTTTTAAAGAAATTTCTTATTCAAAACGGCTACTTAGTAACTGCCAGCACCAAACCATGTGTGGTAATGGGTTTATTAAATCAATTTGCTTTTGACTTAATAATACTAGATGTAATGATGCCAAAAATTAGTGGTACAGAGCTAACAACCGAAATAAAAAAAATTCAGCAGGACGTGCCAATTATTATGCTGACCGCGCTCTCATCCACTGATAATATCATCGATGGCTTAAGCTCTGGAGCAAATGATTATATCAAAAAACCTTTTGACCCGAGAGAGTTACTTCTAAGAATTAAAAACCTTCTCATAATACATAAGAATAATAAAGTGAGAAAGGACGTTATTAGCTTTGGTATAAACTCATATAATAACTTGACAAAAACATTAACTCAAAACGGCAAACAGGTAAAACTTAGTAACTCCGATATAAAGCTGCTTGATATATTGACAAAGAACATCAACAACCCGATATCTCGCGAAAAAATAGCCTCATATTTTAGCGACCTAAACTTACGCTCAATTGACGTTCAAATAGTGCGTCTGCGTAACAAAATAGAATTAAACTCTAAATCCCCTCTTCACTTAAAAACCATAAGAAATCAAGGATATGCCCTCTATAGTTAAAACAAAATTATACCGATTAATCCCTAAAAGTCTATTATGGAGATTCGTGCTTATCATCATAGTGCCAGTCCTTATTGCGCAACTATTATCAGTATATTTATTTTACCAACGACATTGGTATAATGTTACATCCAGCCATGGTGAAATCATTGCTACCGAGATTATTGAATTAATACAGCAACTAGAGAAATCTAGCGAAAATAAAAAAAATGGCCGATTTTTAAATCTCAACTATGAAGTATTAGGCACCGATAAATTACCAAAACAGCAAAAATCAGCACTACCCGAAGAGGTGATTATTTTTCAAAGGAACATTAAAGAGTTGATAAATAATAGAACCGTGTTGCTAGCTCACAATGATAATAATAACGATATCGTGATGTATACTAAGTTAAGTAGTGATAAGATTGTGCGTATACATTTGCCATATAAATCTATTACCAACCCCACCGCTCATTTATTTGTGATGTGGGTGATATTTTTAACCGTAACTCTTTTATGTGTATCGTTAATTTTCTCAAGAAGGCAAATTGCTTCTATTACTAATTTAACTAATGCACTTAATAAGTTTGGCCATGGTGAAAAAAATATAAAATACATGCCCTACGGAGCTCAAGAAATAAGATTAGCTGGCTTATCATTTTTAAAAATGAAAGATCGTATTGAAAGATATAATAGCAAAAGAACGAAGCTCTTAGCCATGATATCTCATGATTTACGCACTCCTTTAACAAGGATGAAGCTACAAGTATCGATGATGGATGAGCATCTAGAGGAAAAGAATGGGTTAAATAGTGATATAGTATCAATGCAGAATATTATTGATTCTTATCTAGATTTCACTAAATGCGAAACAGAACAAGAGAATCTTGAAAGAGCTGATGCAGCTGAGCTGGTAATTAATCATATTCAAGCTAATTGGCAACAAAACAATATAGAAATTATCACCTCCAAAGAGCCATTATATGCGAATATAAGCTATTATTCTTTTTTAAGAGCTATTTCAAATATCATAAATAACTCTGTTAAATATGCCTCATTAATTAAAATTACTATATCATCTGATAATAATTATGCTATATTTACTATTGAAGACAATGGTGATGGGATAAAAAAAGAAGAAAGGGAAAAGGTTTTTAAGCCTTTCTATAGATCTGATCATTCTCGGTCTCTAGATAATTCTTCTAGCGTTGGTTTGGGTCTAGCAATTACTAAAGAAGTAATCAAACGACATAAAGGCTTGATCACCTTAGGGGATAGTAAAAAACTAAAAGGCTTAATGGTAACTATAAAAATACCAAAAATTAAATAATTATGGATAATAATCTAAATCACCTTGCTATTATCATGGACGGGAATGCAAGGTGGGCAAAAGTTAATCGAAAAACTACGATTCAAGGCCATCAAAAAGGTGCTGAGGCTGCAAAAATGCTTCTTGAGTACATTGGAAGCACTAATATAAAGTATGTTACTTTATACGCTTTTTCTTCTGAAAACTGGCAGAGACCAGCCGAGGAAGTCTCAAGCCTGCTAAGCTTATTAGCCCGCTATGTCTTAGACGAGATAGCGCTGTTAAACAAACATAATATACGTCTTAAGGTTATTGGAGAACTAAGCAAGCTTTCTACATCTCTACAAAACAAAATAAATGAAGCGGTAACTAGAACTCAAAATAATAATTCCTTTACTTTGTGTATAGCATTTAGTTATGGAGGGAGAGGTGAAATTGTTAGTGCTGTGAATAAGATCATTGAATCTGGTAAAAAAAATATTACTGAGAGCGATTTCCAAAGGAACCTCTATGATTCAGAAATGCCGAATGTCGACTTATTAATTAGAACAAGTGGAGCATCGCGCGTTAGTAATTTTTTACTGTGGCAACTAGCTTATGCCGAGCTTTATTTTACTGAAAAATATTGGCCAGACTTCACTACCCATGACCTAGAAGAAGCTTTAAATAACTACTCTTTTCGAATAAGAAATTTTGGAAAAAGAGCAAATTGCAAGGACTCGTTATGAAGAATTATCTATTAAGGGCTTTCTCAGGAATAATTATTGTATCTTTAATTATTAGCTTAGTCTTTTTTTATAGAGCTGGCTTTAATGTTTTATTATACATAATTTCTTACGCAATGTTATGGGAGTGGTATGATATGACAAAAAGTAATATTTGGGCTAATTTTTGTGGCTTTATCATCATTCCTATTGCCATATTATCTTTATTAATAATTTCTTACCTAGATCATAATGGCTGGATATTGCTTACCTACTTTGCTTTAATATGGAGCGTAGACGTGATGGCGATGATTGGAGGGAAGTTAATAGGAGGCCCAAAAATGGCCCCCCATATTAGCCCTAATAAAACACTTAGCGGGCTTTTAGTTGGAGTTATTAGCGCTGTGTTGGTTGTTCGTTTTATCTCTACTTTGAAAATTAATGATTTTGCTCAACTTATTAGTTTAGAATACATATTAATTGATAGCGCAATACTTGCAATAACCGCTCAAATTAGTGATTTATTTATATCTATATTCAAAAGAAAGTTTGAAATTAAAGATACTGGAACTATAATACCGGGTCATGGAGGGGTGCTTGATCGCTTTGATAGTATTATTTTAACAGCTCCTATAGTTGCATTTTGGTTAAATAACTTCTATAATTAACTGCACGTAAATATACTTAATTATGAAAAAAAATACTAGATCTGCTACAAAAAAAACCTTGAATAAAAAGATTATTATTAACGGTCTAATTCTAGCGGCTATTGGGTATTTCACTTTTCATTCTATTTATGGAGATCGTGGGGCTTTATCTTATTTTAAACTACAAGCAAAACTAGAAAAAACACATGTACAGCTCGATTCTTTGCGAGCTCAAAGGCTTGAAATTGAAAATAAAACTAAGCTATTAAGAAATGAATCTATGGATAGAGATATGCTAGATGAAAAAATACGTAATGTGCTGGGGCTATCAGCATCAGATGAAAAAATTCTACAATTAGAAAAGGAGAAAAACTAATGAAAGTGGAGACTTTTAAAAACGATTTACCAGATGATTTTGAAATTCATGGTGATCTTGCGATTGACACAGAAACAATGGGCCTAAACCTCGACCGAGACCGCTTATGTGTTCTTCAATTTAGTAATGGCGATGGTAATGCTTATTTAATACAGTTTACTGAGAATAACTACAAAGCGCCTAATTTAAAAAAACTATTATCCGATCCAAAGAGAATCAAAATTTTTCATTATGCAAGATTTGATGTTGCTGTTATTGAAAAGCACTTAGGCATATCGATGGAGAATATCTTTTGTACTAAAATAGCTTCAAAGCTAAGCCGCACTTATACTGATTATCATGGGCTTAAGGAGCTTTGCCGTGAACTTTTAGGGATTAATTTATCAAAACAACAGCAATCATCTAATTGGTCAGAGGAAGAGCTAAGTACTGATCAAAAGGAGTATGCGGCAAAAGATGTAGTATATTTACATTTACTAAAAGACAAGCTAATACAAATGCTAGAAAAGTCTGGTAGGTATAAAATTGCCAAACAGAGTTTTGATTTTCTTCCTATTAGGGCAAAATTAGATCTTATTGGCTGGAATAATCTAGATATTTTTGCACATAATTAAATAGTAGAAAAAATGCACTCAGAATATATTAAAATTGCTAAAAAAAGTCTTGAAGATCAAACCGAGGCTATGAAGATACTAACAAAAACTATTCCCGATGATTTTAGTCACCTCATTGAACATATTCTTCAAATGAAAGGACGAGTTATTTCGATTGGGATGGGTAAAAGTGGTTATGTTGCAAAAAAACTAGCTGCGAGCTTAGCTTCCACAGGGACCCCCTCTTTTTATATTCATCCAGCAGAAGCTAGTCATGGTGATTTAGGTATGATTACTAAGGAAGATTTGGTGATTATGATGTCTAATTCCGGGGAAACAAAGGAGTTATTCGACACTATCAATTATTGCCGGCAATTTAACATTAAGGTCGTGGCAATAACGGCTAATAAAAATTCTACGCTTGCACAAAATGGTGATTTTAAACTAATTTTACCCAAGATGACAGAAACTACATCCGTTGCAGCACCCACCACCTCAGCCCTGGTGACCTTAGCTATTGGCGATGCAATAGTAACTACTCTGCTGAAGGTGCGTAATTTTACTAATGAGCAGTTTAAAATTTTTCACCCTGGTGGAAAAATAGCTACAAATTTGTTAAAAGTACAAGATTTAATGCATAAGAATGATGAAGTACCATTAGTTCGTAAAAATACGAGTTTTGACGAAGTTATCATGGAGATAAGTTCTAAGCGTCTTGGTTGCGCTATTGTAGTTGATGAAAATAATTCTTTAGAAGGAGTCATTACTGATGGTGATATTAGAAGGCATATTAATGATGATTTAAAGAACATAAGTGCGAAAGATGTTATGACTAAATCTGCAAATCACCTTCTGCAAAATGACTTTGCCTCTAAGGCTTTAGTAGTCATGAACAAACATCAAATCACTACTATGCCTGTGCTTGAAAGTGATAAGGTTATTGGTGTACTTCACGTGCACGACATCATAAAAAAAGGCATTGAGGAAAAATGAATTTTAATCAGGTTCAAAAACGCAATAAACTAATAAAATATTTTTGTCTTGTAACTGGCTTATTTATTATTTTATATACTGGTTACGAGATATTAAAAAGCGATGCTGATTTACCCGAAACAGATTTAAACAAAGACTTAATAAAAAAACCAACTAATAAAAAATTCTCTGTTAGCGTGCAACGTCCAGTTTTTGAAGGTTTTGGCAAGGATCAGAAACCTTATAAAGTAGCAGCAGATAGCATTTCTAAAAAAGATGATAATAATTACTTATTAAATGACATTAAGGGCGAGTATGTTACTAATAAAAATAAAGTTCTCTTATGCTCAAAACAAGGTGTGTTTAATAGCAAGAGCAAAGAACTTCATTTAAAAAATCAAGTTACAGTTTGGTTCGACCTAATAGAACTAACTAGTAACGATGTGCATATTGATATTGAAAATAAAAACTGCTACAGTGATATGCCCATTATTATAAAGCAAAGTGGCTCTAATATTAAAGCTGATAGTTTTTCATCGGATAAAGAATCAAGTGTTATAAAACTAAAAGGCAATGTAAAATCATCAATTATGATTAAAAAAAATTCTAATAATTAAATGCAATACACCATTATAAAAAACCTTTTTATAGTAACAAGTTTTTGTTCTTGCCTTCTGTTAAAAACCCTCTAGAATGACTGTTCATATATAATAAAGAAATGTTGTTAATATGGCAGGACATTCCAAATTTAAAAATATTCAACACCGCAAAGGTGCCCAAGATAAAAAAAGAGCTAAAGTATTTACAAAACTAGTTCGTGAAATTATTACAGCTGCAAAAATTGGTGGTGTAGACGTTCAAAATAACCCACGCTTGCGAACGGCAATAAGTGCGGCTCGTAGCCAAAACCTACCTAAAGAACGAATTGATCGAGCATTAACACAAGCTTCAGACCCAACTGATTTGGATAATTATAGCGAGAATCGTTATGAAGGCTTCCTTCCTGGTGGTATTGCTATTATTGTTGAGACACTAACGGATAATAAAAATAGGACAGTATCTGAAGTACGCAGCGCTTTTAGTAAGTATAGTGGAAACTTAGCAGATAGCGGTAGTGTTTCTTTTATGTTTGATCGAGTTGGAAAAATTGAATTTCCAACTGAGGTAGCTAGTGATGATGAGATTCTTGAAGTCGCGATTGAAGCTGGTGCTAATGACGTGGTATCCACCAAAACAGAGCATACAATATATACGGATGTTGACTCGTTTAATAGTTGCCTAGATTTTCTACAAAATAAATATAATACCCCTTCAGAATCTGAAATAGAATGGAAGGCTCAGAATATAATTCTGATTGATGACGAAGAAAAGGCTACTAAAATATTAAAAATGGTTGATCTTCTAGAAGAAAGTGATGATGTTCAAAAAGTTTTTGGAAACTATGAGTTTTCCGAAGATGTTTATAAAAAATTATCAGAGTAATTTATGCAAATAATTATACTAGCTGCAGGAAAAGGTAGCAGAATGAAATCAGTGTTACCAAAGGTAATGCACGAAGTTTCTGGAAAAGCCATGCTTGAACATGTAGTAGAAAATTGTAAAGAAATTACTGATGATTTGGTGTTAGTATATTCAGACCATCTCAAGCCTCACCTGGATCAGTTTAAGGATAGGTGCAAGATAGTAAAACAAAACCAACAAAAAGGTACTGCTCACGCCGTTCTGGCTGCGAAAGACTTGTTTGACGAACAAGAAACTATAGCCGTAATTTACGGAGACAATCCTCTTATTACGCCCGATATAATATCTGGGTTATTAAAACATACTCAAGACACTAATTCTAAGGCTACTACCCTTGCATTTAGATATGATAAACCAAATCAATATGGCCGTATTATAGTGGATAAAAATGGTGATTTTGAAAGCATAGTTGAAACTAAATTTGCCTCTGAAGAACAGAAGAAAATAACCTTATGTAATTCTGGTATCATGGCATTTGCCCCCGGCATATTGAGCCAATATATTGAGAAATGCACAAAGATTAGAAGTGATAATCCAGAGCGCGAATTTTATTTGACAGATATTATCGAAATATGCAAACAAGCTGGTGAAAAGGTTTCTTACTACGAGCTACAAGAAAGAGAAAGAGTTGTTGGTGTTAATACCCAAGAAGAGCTTGCAAAAGCCAACGAACTAATTCATAAGATTTAAAGCACATGACTAAAAGCAAAGAAAAAAAGCCTTTACTAATAATAGATGGGTATGGTTTTATATTCCGAGCCTATCATGTACAGCCACCACTGACCTCCCCAAGCGGGCAGCCTGTTGGAGCAATCTATGGTTTTACTTCAATGCTTTTAAAAATACTTGGTGATTTTAAGCCCGAATATGCAGTTGTAGTGCTTGACCATGCAGGAAAAAACTTTCGTCATGACTTATACGACCAGTACAAAGCTAACCGACCTCCTGCGCCAGATGATCTAAAGTCACAACTGCAACTAGTTCAAAAAAGTGCTGAGGCTTTAAATTTTAAATGCATATCCAAACAAGGGTTTGAGGCAGATGATCTGATTGCTACTTTGGCCAAAGATTGCTCGCGTAAAGGACAAGATGCAATAGTGATATCAGCTGATAAGGATTTAATGCAATTAGTTGATGATAATGTTCGGATGTACGACCCTGCAAAATATAAGTTTATTGAAGAATCAGATATAATTAAAAAATTTGGGGTTGGGGCAAATAAAGTAAGGCATGTGCAGGCATTAATGGGGGATAGTTCAGATAATATCCCGGGAATAGCTGGGGTTGGGCCAAAAACAGCATCCAAACTAATCAACGAATATGGTGATTTAGACAATATTTTTAATTCAATTGAAAAGCTAACTCCTCGCCATCAGAAATTATTCACTGAATATAAAAAAGATGCCCTGCTATCTTGGGAATTAGTTGGTCTTGATGAAAAAGTAGAGATAGATACAAATATCGAGCAATTCACATGGCAAGCGCCGATGGTGAATGATATATCGCAGTTCATTAATGATAATGGCTTCAAGTCATTAAATAAGCGTGTTGAGAATATTTTTAATCTTAAAATATCCCCCCCTAAAGAAGAGAAAAAAATTATTACTAACACACAGACTAACATCGTTGAAGTAACATCTCTTCCACAATTGGATAAGTTTTCTAAAGAAGTGAGAAGAGTTGGTAAATTCGCTCTATCTTACCAACCAAAAAGTGATTCTATTGAATTATTTGCTGGCAGTGACGTTTATAATATCAACTTCAAGCCTAGCAAGAACGAAGATAGTGGTGACTTGTTTTCCTACGCCTCTTCGGAAGAACAATCAACAAAAATATCTGTGTTAATCTGTGATTTACTAACAGACCCGACGATCAAAAAAATTATTTGGGATATTAAGCTATTTCAGAAACAATTTAATGTTAAACTAGCTGCCTCTGACGATCTCATGATCATGGAATATGTATTAAACTCAGGTAAAAAATTACGAGCAGTCAAAGACATACTTGGAACAGAGGTCTCAAGTAGCTGCGAGGTTTCTGGTTACCTAGAATGTTATGATAAACTACGTTGTAGCCTAATTGAAGAAAAAATACTGCACTTATATCAATCATTAGATCTACCATTATCTTATACGCTTAAAAACATGGAATATCAGGGTGTTAGGATCGATATCTGTTATTTACAAAAACTATCAAAAGAGCTTTCTTCTAGATTACATTCCCTGGAAAAACTAATATACAATGAAGCTAAAGAGGAATTTAACATTGCATCGCCTAAGCAGCTTGGAGCTATTTTATTTGATAAAATGGATCTGCCATTTGGTAAAAAATCTGGTAAAACTCAATCTTACTCAACTAATGTGGATATATTAGAAAAGCTAAAATCAGAAGGCTATACAATTGCTGATTTGCTACTTGATTATCGCCATTTATCAAAACTACAAAATACTTATATTGAAGCTCTGCCAAAACAAGCTAATAAAAATACGCATCGTATTCATACAACATTCTTGCAGTGTTCCACTAGTACTTCACGCCTTAGCTCAATTAACCCAAATGTACAAAACATACCCGTTCGTACAGAAGAAGGTAATAAAATACGCGCGGCATTTGTTGCTAAAGATAATCATAAATTAATCTCAGCTGATTATTCACAAATTGAACTGCGCATCTTAAGTCACGTTGCAAATATTGAGTCATTAAAAAATGCATTCTTAAGTGGCAAGGATATTCATGCCCAAACTGCAAGCCAAATTTTTAAAATAGATTTAAGTGAAGTAACTTCTGAAATTAGGCGCAAAGCTAAGGCTATTAATTTTGGTATTATTTATGGAATTAGCGCCTTTGGTCTGGCTAAACAACTTGGAGTTAGCAATAAAGAGGCGAGCGAATATATTGCTCTATATTTTGAAGAGTATCCTGGGATTGAAAAATACATGAAAGAAACAATTGAGTTTGCTAAAGAAAATGGCTTTATTCCCAACTTGATGAATCGCAAATGTCACTTGCCAATGATTAACGATAAGAATCATGCGCTACGCTCCTTTGCTCAAAGAGCAGCTATTAATGCGCCCATGCAGAGCTTAGCTTCGGATATAGTCAAAATAGCCATGATTAAAATAGATACAATGCTTAAAGAGCAGCAATATAAAACTAAGATGATTCTGCAGATTCATGATGAACTAATTTTCGAAGCCCCAGAAGAGGAAGTGCAATTAATCATGCCCAAAATAAAAAACATCATGGAAGAACCAATCGGCGGCAAATGCTCTGGCCTAGCGTTAAAAGTAGATATTAACTCAGGGGCTAATTGGCAGGAAATACACTAAAAAAATAAACGGTTATAATAAAATGTCTTTCAGTTATAAAATTAATATTAATAGAAACCTAGAAATATCAGTTCATGATCCAAAAGGTGAGGTTATTGCAACAAACTCTATTAAACTATTTTCATCATATGCAAAACCATTCATACTAAGTGCCTTTAAAGGATATGCAGAATATAATCGTCCCATGAAACGCTGGGAGAAGGCAAATTTACATAATAATATTAATATCTGTCACCAAAATCTCCTTCAGGAACTTTATAAACACCTTAGTGACAAAGTTACTATTAACAAATATATTATCGATAAATTTAAATCTCTTGAACCTTTATTAACACAAGAGATGGAGGCAGAAGATTTAGGCATAAAAAACAAAAGCATTCTAGCGAATAATATTGCTCGTAAATTAAGTATTAAAGCACAAGAACTAGATCAAATATTTTTTAACCAAAATAATTTACTAAAACAAGTAATACCACCTTCTGATTTTGATAGACAAGAAATAATATCCAAAATAGATAAAAAGGAATTGAATAACTTAACTAACCTCGCTTACTTAATAATTGGGGTAGCCTTAAAAATAGATTCCAATGAACAGCGATCTTTAGAGGAGTTAATTGATTTATATAATCAAGCCATTAGTGATTGGGAAGGTTCTTTAGAAATTTATCAGCAGCCAATTGAACCCTTTATAGGCGAAAATACGAATGACACTGAAGAAGAAACATCTGAATTAGCCGGAGAATATGTTGAAGAGCTTTTTATCTGATAATACTAACCCATTTAAAAAGAAAATATAAATTTGATTTGTTATAATTTAACCAGTATACATGCCCAAAATATAACCCATAAAGGTTTTTTAGGGAGGTAGGCAAAAAATACTCATGCACAGCATGTGTAACTTTTTATCGAGTTAACTAACCACTTTTGGTTAATTCATGTTTTTCACGGTCAAACAAACGTACTTGAAAATCAATTAGTTCAGATCTTTCTATAGAATCAGCAAAATTATTTGCTTTTAGTAAAATTTCTTTATCGCGACCAAGATTTGCAAAGAAAAATTCAGGTTCACCACTTTGTTTTGTACCTAATATCTCGCCGCCACCACGCAAAATAAGGTCTTGCTCAGAAATAAAAAATCCATCATTACTTTCTCGCATAATTTCAAGGCGACGGCGTGCTATTTTTGACAACCTCTTATAATTATACATTAAAAGACAATAAGATTGTAGTGAGCCACGCCCTACTCGCCCTCTTAATTGATGCAACTGCGCCAGGCCAAATTTTTCTGCGTTTTCAATGATAATTAGGGTTGCATCAGGCACATCAATCCCTACTTCTATTACCGTTGTTGCCACTAATATTTTTACCTCACCGGATTTAAAATTTTGCATGGCATTATCCTTGTCAGCCGCCTTCATTTTACCATGCAAAATTCCAACTTGCTTTGGAAAAGCTTGCTCCAATTCTTTTCTCATATTCGTAACATCGGCTAGGCAATATCCATCTTCGCTTACTTCACTCTGTTTTTCTTCGCTTTCGTCAACTAAGGGGCAAACCCAGTAAATTTTTTCACCTATATCAAGACGTTTTTGCAATGAATCTATAACTTGCTGTTTTTTATCGGTAGAGATTAAAGAGGTGATGATTGGCAAGCGATTATTGGGTTTGGACTTAATTAAGCTCACATGCATATCGCCAAAAATTGTTAAAGTCAGGCTCCGTGGTATTGGGGTTGCAGTCATGACTAATACGTCAGGGGAAGAAGCTTTATTAATAAGATCCATGCGCTGATTCACCCCAAACCTATGTTGTTCATCAATTACTATATAGCCAAGATTCTTAAAACCTACATTATCCTGAAATAAAGCATGAGTGCCAATTAAGATGTTAATCTCACCGGTGGATAGTTTTTGTTTGATTTCGCGTTTTTCTTTCGCTGTATTTTTGCCCGTTAATAATGCAACTTTAATATTTAGGCTCGATAAAGCTTTTGTAAAAAACTGGTAATGCTGGTGACTTAATAGGTCGGTTGGTGCCATTAGCGCTGACTGATGGCCGCTATCAACCACATTAAGCATGGTCAGTAGTGCTACTAGGGTTTTTCCTGAACCAACATCCCCTTGCAAAAGGCGCATCATTTGAATAGGAGATGATTGCTCTTTTTCTATTTCTTCTATAGCTTCCTGTTGAGCACTAGTTAATTCAAAGCCTAAATGATTGAGAATAGATAATTTAGCATCACTGGCCTTGAAAACCTGGCCTATATTTTTGTTTTTGTTCTCTTCTCAGGGTTGACAGAGCGACTTGGTTAGCAAATAGCTCCTTGGCGGCCAATTGCTTTTCTGTTTGATTAATTATTTTTTCTATATAAGAAGAACTATCTTTCAAACCTAAGAGGTGTAAAGACTTGATATTCGATAATAATGAATTCATATACTCATGTTCTTGAGTCAGAATATTACTCCCCTGTGAAACATTCTCTTTTAAAGAGATCACAACCTTAACATGAGATTCAAATAGTTTTAATGCGCTCAATATATAATTATAAAGCTGCTTATTCATTAACCCGTAAGTCAGATGATAAACTGGTTGTACAGAATTTTCGGCCTCTTTATTAAAAATAAAATCTGGATGTGTTATTTGATATCCGCTGTTAAAATACTGAACTTTACCAGAGATAGTTACTAATTCACCAATCTTTAATTTATTAAAAATAAATGGGGGTATTTTATTAAAAAACACCAAAGTTAGGTCACCACTATCATTATAAACATGAATTTTAGTTGGCCCTTTTCGGTTCCTAGGCTTTTCAACCTCACCAATTTTTACTTTTGCTTGTATTAATTTATTATCTGATAGATTATTTAAATCTGAAGAAGTGTCGCTAATTGTATAAGAATAAGGTTTATAAAATAACAAATCTCTTAGAACATATATTCCAAGTCTTTTTAGCGCTTTATTAGTACTATCCTTGATATTAATTAGGGTATTTACTGGCCTAAATAGAATATTATACATATATTAATGGCGAAACTGTTCAATTATCATAACACAAGCAGCTCGCAAATCAAGATCGTACGTACCCACATCGTTAATAATATTAATGATTTTATTATATTTTATTTGTAAGTATGATAATGAATACGAATTCATTTGTCGCAAAAGAGATGCTTCATTATCTGTTAGAGCATTAAAAGATGTGGAAGCTTGGTTCTTACATAACTTTGCGATTAACAACTCTGCTGTTTTTGCAAAATCATGCCATAAATCACGGTCTTTAGCCCCAAACTGTTCTATAAATTTTTGTTTGTCCCCAGGAGAGGTGGTATTTAGCAACCCTTTGACAAAATCTTGATTGACTGACTCTGAGTTATCTTTATGATATTGATGATTTATTTTCGCACATCTTGAGCGAATGGTAGGCAATATGCTCGCAGCATTATTAGTTAGCAAGAAAATATATGTATTTTTAGGGGTATCTTCTAAAACTTTTAAGCAGGAGTTAGCAGCATTCAGATTCATTTGATCTGCCCCATAAATAACAGCTATTTTTTTGCCTGATATTACTGATGTTTTATACAAAAATTTTTGCATATTACGAATCTGATCAACCGAAATATTTTTGCTTTTAGTCTCTAACTTCTCTACGGTAATGTAATCATCACTATTTTTAATATCACTTATTTGCAAAAACTCTAAAATAAACTCCTCAAGATCATATTTTCCCCGATCAAGTTCATCCACATTAATTAAGTAGCTATTATGTAGTTTATTAATTCTCTGTTGCTTAATAAGATATTCATGAATCATCTCATCACCCCAAACGCTTTAATGATTCTTCTTTACCGATAATTACCATAATTTCAAAAACACTTGGTGAATTAACACGCCCGGTCACAAAAGCCCTAACATATTTCATTAAAGATCCCAGCTTCAATTCTTGTGATAAAGCCACCTCTTTCAGCGATTGCTTCACAGATTCTAGGTCAAAAACTTCTAGTGACTTTAGCGCATCTTTTACCTCATTTATTAATTCAGGATCAGATTCATCAATAATCTCTTGCGCATCATCTTCAATTTGCAGATTTGTGCCTTCTGCCAAAAACATCACTGCCATGTTTTGTAAATCAGTGACTAGCTGAGCCCTTGGCTTCATTAGGTCTATAGCCTTTAAGATATTGTTTTTCGAGCTTTCTCTTAAACTGATGAAACTTTGATATATTTTTCCTGCTAGATCTTTATTATCGTAATTTCTTAAATAATGAGCGTTAATATGCTGCATCTTGTCGAAATCTAGACGCGATGGAGACTTTCCAAGACCCTTAAGATTAAACCACTCTATCGCTTGTTTGCGACTAATTATCTCATCATCTCCATGTGACCAACCAAGGCGCAAGAGATAATTATTTATTGCCTCAGGAAGATAGCCCATATTTGCATACTCATGGGTTCCAAGTGCACCATGACGTTTTGATAGCTTGGCGCCATCAGGGCCATGAATTAATGGTATATGCACCATTTCGGGCATTTTCCAACCCATGGCATCATAAATTAATTTTTGACGAAAGGCATTATTTAAATGATCATCGCCACGTATGATATGAGTTATTTCCATATCGTGATCATCGACAACAACAGCAAGCATGTAAGTGGGCGTGCCATCTGCTCTTACCAAAACCATGTCATCTAGGTGTGAGTTTTGCACTCTTACCTCACCTTGCAAATGATCTTTAATCACCGACTCCCCACCTTCTGAGCTAGCTTTGATGCGGATCACCGGCTTTTGATCAGTCGGGTAATCTTCTTTTTTAGCGTCTCTCCACGGAGAATGGAAAATGAAATGCTCTTTCTTTGCCAAAGCCTCTTCTCTTAGCTTAGCAATCTCTTCTTGCGAAGAAAAGCAATAATAAGCCCTGCCACTATCGAGCAGTTGCTGAGCCACTTCTTTATGACGTTCAATGGATTTAGATTGATAGATAACTTCACCATCATAATCAATACCTAACCACCTCAGCGAGTCAATTATGGCTTGTTTGGCCTCCTTTGTTGAGCGCTTTATGTCCGTGTCTTCAATACGCAATAAAAACTCACCGCCATTATTCTTGGCAAAAAGATAGTTAAATAAAGCAGTTCGGGCTCCACCAATATGTAAAAATCCCGTTGGAGATGGTGCAAATCTGGTTTTGATAGTCATAATTTATCTAGCTGTTTAATATGTATCTAGACTATATAACTAGAATATGTTTTTATCAAATATATTCTACAAACAATTTAAGTTTTTCACTGATGGTTTATAAACCTCTTCAATAGCATCTTTATCCGTAATATTATTAATATTAGTCAACACAACGCGCCCCTTCCCAAAACCAAAATCATCTTTAAAGTCATAAACAGCACCCAAGATTACCAGCTCCCCATTCTTAATTTTATCACTATATTTTGCACATGCTATTGTGACCTGATTATTGATATTTTCTAAAATTGCCTCTTGTGTAGATTTTTGCTGAACTTTTAAAGTTGCTAATTCTCTTTTAATTGCTTTTGAAGGAACTTCCGAGTTGTTCAGCACTGCCTCTATTGCACCGCATCCAGAATGACCAATTATTAGAAGAAACGGTGTTTTTAAAACCTCAACACCAAAATCAACAGACCCTTCCGAAGTACAAATTTGGTTACCAATATTGCGTACTGCAAACACACCATTCTGCGGGGTTTTATCAAACGATTCCATCTGCACTCTTGAGTCCGAGCATTTTAATATAGTCAGCTGCGGATCCTGCTCTTCTCTGAACTGCTCAAAAAAATTATCATCATGCTCTTGAGCAAATTTTTCGTTTGTGTCGAATAATTTTTGTAAAAATAATATTAACTTTTCATTTTTTACCAATGACATAAAATTTTCTATTTAATAATTTCACAGAAGATATCAAAGTTTTTTAAATGTTGCAAAGTAATTAACATCAATATCATCCGATAAATGCCATTTATTTTGCAAAACAGATAAAGCAAGGCCTTTTAGCTCAATTAATTTTAGATTTGTGCCCTCTAGCTTACTCACAAGCTCGGATGGTTTAATAAACTTATTAAAATCATGTGTTCTTTGGGGCACCCAGCGAAGCACATACTCTGCCATAATAATTGCTAAGCCATAAGCTTTTGGCGTACGATTGATAGTTGAAAAAATAATAACACCACCCTCTTTTAACATAGATTGCGTATCATGGAGAAATTTATCTAGATTGGCCACATGCTCAACGACCTCTAGGCATAATATCACATCGTATTTTTTATTCTCTATAGCGTGATCTTCAACAGTCTTATTAACTAGTTTTGTTTTTAGATTATTTTTTTCTGAATAAGTTCTGCATGCATCAATATTATAATGGTTTGGATCAAGAGATGTTACTTCATAACCCATGCGTGCCATGGGAGCAGATATCAAACCACCACCACAACCAATATCTAATAAGCTAATTTCACTACTCTCCTTAGAAAAACTCTGCTTTATAATTGACCTAATGTAATCTATCCTCACCGGATTGATTTGGTGCAATGTTTTGAATTCACCACTAGGATCCCACCACTCTTGATCGGTTTTATTGAATTTATTCAACTCAGTATAATCTATGGAAGAATCCTGCATTTTTACCCCAAAAATAGTATAATTTATTTTTAATATACAGAATATATCGGCAATAATCTATTTAAATATTATACTATTTGCTTCGTGTTGTTATCTTTTTTATTTTGCTTTTTATTATATTTTTTATCAGCCATGGATTCTTTTTTCGGCTCTTGATCTGAAATATTTTTCTTACCAACAAAAACACCTGCTTCATTTAATATCTTCTTAGGATTAGGTTTATCCAAAGGAATTGTTGTGAACTTTTCAGGATCTGAATGAGTTTCTTCTGTTGTTGGACCTTGATCTTGATCAGAATCCATCCAGAACTGATCATCATCACCTAACTCGTCCCTATTAACCATAGGATCTTTAGTTTTAAATAAATTAGACGCACCAACTTTTATATTAGTAAAAAACGTTGTGATGTTGCCTGCAAGGTTACTAGAAAACTTAGATAATCTACTTTGCTTTTTTTCGGGTGTAGCATTATTAAGATTATTTTCCTCATTTTCAGAAGCTGCATCCCAGCTTTCGCCTTGCCCCTGATTTTCACTAAACTTATTCAAACGTGATTTTCTACCTTCATTTACTTCAGTGGTTAGATCATCATAACCCTCTAACTCACCCATATTAACCGTAGGATCTTTAGTTTTAAATAAATTAGACGCACCAACTTTTATTTTAGTAAAAAACGTTGTGATGTTGCCTGCAGGGTTACTAAAAAACTTAGATAATCTACTTTGCTTTTTTTCGGGTGTAGCATTATTAAGATTATTTTCCTCATTTTCAAAATTTTCATTCCAGCTTTCGCCTTGCTCTTGATTTTCTGGTTGCTTTCCTTCTTGCTCCTCTTTTTTACCAAGATTATTCAAATTTGATATTCTTTCTTGATTTTCTTTAGTGGTTAGATCATCATCACCCTCTAACTCGTCCATATTAACTTCTTCATTATATTTATCCATAACAAACCTTTGCTTTAATTTATTCTTTATTACTCTAATATTAATGAATACTTAACCAAGTGACTATTATTATCTAGTAATTAAGGATAAAAACGCTTCAAAATAAACTCAATTAGTGTTAAAATTCTCACTAACAATACAAAAAATACATATTCAGTGGCAATAATTGTAAAGAAATTTGGTGGAACTTCAGTAGGTGGGAACGATCGTATTAAGCATGTAGCATCTATTATTGAAAACTCTTTAAAAGATAATTCACAATTAGTTATCGTGCTATCAGCGATGGCGGGAACAACCAATTCATTAATTGCAAAATGTAATGATTTTTCCGAGTTAAATACTAATGAATCCTTAGCTGAGTACGACGCAGCAATCGCCAGCGGAGAGATATTATCTTCTGCCCTACTCGCTCTTGAGCTTCAAAGGCTTGGTATTAAATCCAGGTCACTCCAAGGGTGGCAACTACCCATCGAAACGGATGCTAAGCACGGGAATGCACGCATTACCCATATAAACACGGATAAGATACATCATTTACTCAAAAAAAATATAGTACCTATTATCACTGGCTTTCAAGGGCTGTCCTCAGGTGGCAACATCACAACACTTGGTAAAGGCGGTTCTGACACTAGCGCTGCAATAATCACGGCTGCTTTAAGGGCGACTCAATGTGATATATACACTGATGTGAAAGGAGTTTATACCGCCGACCCAAGAATAGTCCATGATGCACAAAAAATTAACGAGATTGACGCAAAACAACTCATTGAAATGTGCCATGCTGGGGCCAAAGTTCTGCACCCTCGTGCTGCTGTGGCGGCAATGCGCTATGGCTTTAATTTAAGGGTTTTATCTTCTTTTGAGGATAATTCAGGCACAATAACTATAAATAAAGAAGGCAAAATGGAACATACAAAAATCACCGCTATTACTTCTAATAAAAACCTATTACAACTTATTATTAACCATAATTGTAACTTTAATCAGATAATAAACAACTTATTAAATAACAATATACACATCACATCTTTTGATAACAAAAATGGTGCGCTAGAAATAATGACCGAAATATCACAGAATAACATCTGTCAAAAAGCTTTGTCCGAGATGCGAAATAATGGAGTCATCGCTAATTTTAAAATTAAATCAGATCTTGCCTCAGTTAGTATAGTGGGCTACTCAATCAAGCATAATAGTCACTTAATCTCCCAAATTACTAATTGCCTGAGTGATAATCAAATCAAGATATTGAGCAGTGAAATAACAGAACTTAGAGCTTCAATTATAATTAATGACGAGCATACTGAAAAAGCCATAAAGGCGCTACATGAAGAGTTAATTCAATTGCCAAAAACATAATAATTTTCGGCGCGTCGATAAGTTAATTAAGCAATAATATCAGGATAAGTTTTTGAACGAATATACTCTATCTTATCTTTTAAATGCAATTTGCGCTTCTTCATCTTTTGATACATAAACATAGTGTATTTGTTAGAATCAAAACCTTGATCAATGATATTGTTCAACTGGGCGTGTTCAATCTCCAGTTCATTTAAATATTTTACTATTTGCTCTTTTTTAGCCTCCATTAACACAAGAACTCCACAATAATTAATTCAACTTTGATCTTAACATTTGCAGAAAATATTGCAAATATTATTTTTCTCTAAAAATAAGCCTTGAAATCAAAAATAATGTCCCTATATGTCTAGTATAAAAATAATATCCGAGGAATAAATGACCCAAGAAACAAAAAAATTTGATGCCGAAATAGGCAAAGTTCTACATTTAATGATTCACTCTTTATATACTAACAAGGAGATCTTCTTAAGAGAATTAATATCAAATAGCTCTGATGCGTGCGATAAGTTGCGCTACCTAAGTCAAACCGATAGTAAGTTATCTGAGCATAGCAATAATTTAAATATTAAAATATCTCTCAATAAGGATACTAAAACGATCACCATCCGCGACACAGGGATTGGTATGAATCGTGATGATTTAAACGAAAACTTAGGGACCATTGCAAAATCTGGCACACAAAGATTCATTGAGCAACTATCTGGAGATAACAAAAAAGATAGTCAATTAATCGGCCAATTTGGCGTGGGCTTTTACTCCTCATTTATGATTGCTGATAACATAGTTGTTACCTCAAGAAAAGCTGGCGAAGAGAAAGTTTACACTTGGTCTTCAGATGGCAAAGGCGAGTATGTGATTGCTGATACTGATAGGGATTTTGAGGTTGGAACTGAGATAGTCCTTCATATTAAACCTGAAGAAGATGCTTTCTTGGATCATTTTAAAGTAAAACACATTATCAAAAGCTATTCAGACCATATTTCTGCACCAATTTATTTTACTGACGAAAATAATAATGAGGTTCAAGTCAACTCATCATCTGCCATTTGGACCAAATCTAAGTCAGAGATAAGCGAAGAGCAGTATGATGAATTTTACAAAACCGTATCACATGCAGCTGATGAACCGTGGGTAACTATTCATAACAGGAATGAAGGCCTAGTGGAATTTACAAATCTTTTATTCATCCCAAGTAGTAAAACTTTTGACCTATTCCACCCTGATCGCAAATGCAGAGTAAAACTATATATCAAAAAAGTCTTTATTGCTGATGAAAATATTGATTTAGTACCTCAATATATGAGATTTTTGCGAGGTGTTGTTGATTCAAGCGATTTACCATTAAATATTAGCCGCGAAACATTGCAGCATAATTCGATATTAGAAAAAATCAAAAGATCTATCACCAAAAAAGTTATATCTGAACTAAAAAAACAAAAAGAGAATGATTTTGAAAACTATTTAAAGTTTTGGAATAATTTTGGTGGGGTGTTAAAAGAAGGTCTATGTGAAGTAACGTCTGAACACGAAAAATTACTTGAAGTATGCGTATTCAAAAGCGCTTTACACGATAAGATGATTAGTTTGGATGAATATATCGCAAACTGCAAAGAGGAAAATAAGACAATTTATTACTTAAGTGGTGACGATGCTAATAAATTGCGTAATAATCCTCAGATTGAAGGCTTTTTGAAGAAAAATATTGATGTATTGCTATTTACCGACACCGTAGATGATTTCTGGGTTAATGTTAATGGCAAGTATAAGGATGTTGAAATTAAATCAGTAACACGAAGCGACATTGACCTAGAGGATAAAGATGCCGCAAAAACAGAAGACAAGCAGCAAAATGAATCAAACCTTGCTGATTTAACTAAATATTTTAAAGATACATTAGGAAATTTAGTAAAGGACGTAAAAGTTTCAAGAAAATTAGACAGCACAGCAGCATGTTTGGCCGTTGCAGACGGTTCAATGGATATCAGAATGGAAAGATATTTGATCGAACAAAAACAATTAGCTTCTGCTAGCGCTAAGATTTTAGAAATAAACCCAAATCATAAAATAGTCAAAAAAATAGAGAGTCAGCAATCAAACGCAAGTAAAGAGCAAGAAAACAAAGACTTAGTTTTCACTTTGTACGACCAAGCTTGCATTATTGAAGGCGAGCCAGTCTCTGATGTTTCCTTATTTTCCAAAAGATTAAATAATTTACTAGAGAAAGCGGCACTATAGTTATTTCCACCTCCCTAAAGGCTACATTTTTTAGGGAGGTAGGCAAAATAAATTCGGCACAAAGTATTCATGCGTAGCATGGCAACTTTTTGTCTGGTGTACTATAAAATAAATTGACTATAGTGCGTAAGAGGTATATTTTATAATAGTCAAATATTACTATTAGTGCTCTCTTTTAAGTTTAATTATTATGAAAAAAATACTTTTATACTGCACCCTTCTTCTTTCAAGCATATGTTTTTCAGTCGTTTCTGCTGCTGATACCAATTTACAATCTACTGTTAAATCTTCTGTGGATGAATATTTAAAAACTAGATTTTGTAACTGCGCTTACTTATTTGCTGAAGGTGAATCTAAATTTCATAAAGGAGCTCAAGGTTTTTTCTCAATGTCGGCAGAAAAATTGCTGATACCAGATCAAAAGATGCCAATTGCATCTGCAACTAAAACCATGACTGCTGCTATTATATTACGCCTGCAGCACAAAGGGAAGTTGCATGTAAGAGATAGTATTGCCCTACACCTTAATAAAAAAAGCGGAGTGTGGAATAATAATAAGCCACCAAAATGGGCCCATCAAATTACCATCCACCAACTACTAACTCATACTAGTGGGCTACCGGAATATTTCATGGCTACTGAGCCAGATATTTCTAAAAAAATTACTGATATTGAAAAAGATATAGCTAGATTTATTGCTAAGCAAAACCTATTATTTCGACCAGGTGCTAAACATTATTACTGCAACACAAACTTCACGATGCTGGGGCTAATCATTGAGAGCATTACGAAAAAAAATCTTTCTGAAGTATTTAATGATGAAATTTTTAAACCACTTGGGATGAATGATACAAAGCTCGTACCTTTAGAAGAAGCTATTCAAAGCCAAGTTGATATGAGCAATTGTTCGCATCCAGAGAGATACTTTGTAACCCCAACGGGTTTTTCACCTTACATCACACCTGCTCAGTCTGACTTTCTAATGATTCCTTTTTCTGATGGTGGGGTTATGTCGAGTACGGAGGACTTACTCAAATGGCAACAAGCTTTGCATGGCGGCAAGGTATTGCCAAAATATCTTTACCAACTAATGACAAAAAAACACAGGCAAATAGAAGGACGTCTAGTTGGACAAAAACATTACGTAGGATACGGAATATTTATTGTCGAGATGGATAATGGTGATCTGATTTATCATCATAGTGGTAATGCGATGGCAATACGGAGTGAATCGGGTTATATTCCTGCTAAAAATTTATTTTTTATTGTACTGAGTAACACAATGGAATATATTCCAGATAAGTTAAGTGGCGTTTTTGACCTAGACAAGCCTTGCAATCAATTAGATATCAAGTATTTTATGAAGTATATTATTGAAGCAATTTATCATAAAAAGGCAAAATCTTGAGTTTAAAAATATTAGGTTTAGAGGCCAGCTGTGATGACACTGCAGCTGCTATAATAGACTCTGACAAAGGTATATTATCAAACATCGTTCAAACACAATTGGCTGAACATAAGCCTTATAAGGGCGTAGTGCCTGAAATAGCTGCTCGCTCGCATTTGACCTATATAAAAAAGGTTGTGGATAAAGCGCTATCAGATAGCAATACAAATTTTCAAGAAATTGATGCGATAGCCGCAACTTCAGGGCCGGGCCTAATTGGAGGGGTTATTGTTGGCTGCATGTACGGAAAAGCGCTGGCTAGCGTATTAAAAAAACCATTTATTGCGGTGAACCATCTTGAAGGGCATGCCCTAACTGCTCAAATGACCGACCAAGTTACGTTTCCTTATTTGTTATTACTAATTAGCGGTGGGCACTGCCAATTTATTTCCGTTGATGGATTAAGTAATTATACTATATTAGGCCAAACTCTTGATGATGCAGCTGGAGAGGCTTTTGATAAAGTTGCAAAAATGATGAATTTAGGCTTTCCAGGTGGGCCTATAATTGAAACAAAAGCCTTAAAAGGAAATTCTGATAGATTTTCTTTTCCAAAACCTTTATGTAATCAGAAAAACTGCAATATGTCATTTTCAGGTCTTAAAACAGCAGTAAGTTTACAAATAAAGAAACTAATGCCACTATCAGAGCAGGATATTTGCGACGTTGCAGCATCTTTTCAGAAAACTGTTTGTCAAGTGCTTGCTACTAAAGTAAAATTTGCAATAGCAGTATACGAAGAAAAACAACGAATAGGTCATAAAAAAATTGTGATTTCTGGTGGAGCCGCTGCAAACAAAGAAATTCGATCTACTTTAGAAAATGTGGCAAAGGAAAATGGTTATAAATTTATTGCCCCGCCAATTAATTTGTGCACTGATAATGCTGCTATGATAGCTTTTGCTGGACTTTTGCGATTAAAAGAAGGTATAATAGACGATATGTCATTTCGGCCTAGGGCGAGATGGGGATTAGAGGATTTAAAGATAACTAAATAACTAGAAGAACTATGTCAGGGTTAGAACTGAATAAAATTGTTGCGGCTATATTACTAGCCAGTTTAATTGCGATGTTAGTTGGATTTACTGCTAATATATTATATAAACCAAAACTAGAAATAGCTGAGCGTGGCTATCAAATAGAAGTCGAAGAAGGTGAACCGCAAAACCCTGGAGAAAAACCAGAACCGATTGATATACCAAAATTAATGGCAGAGGCTAATGCTGAAAATGGTGCTAAGATAGTTAAAAAATGCGTTTCTTGCCATAGCTTTAACCAAGGCGGTGCAAATAAAGTTGGCCCGAATTTATTTGCTATTGTTGATTCTAAGAAAGCCGCGAAATCAAGCTTTGTTTACTCAAAAACTCTAGCAAGTATGGGTGGATCATGGAGTATTGAAAACCTGTATCATTTTCTTAACAAGCCAAGTAAGTACGCCCCTGGAACCAAGATGTCATTTGCTGGACTTCGTAAACCAACAGATATTGCTGATGTTATTGCTTACTTAAAGCAAAATGCCAAGTGAAAATTTGGGGTAACATATCTTTATTTAAAATCACTCTATTTAAAGGGCTAAAAGACTTTTAGCCCATCGAATAACCCATAATTATATTAAAAAATTAATATAATTGCGCGCACTGGTGGCATCAACTTAAGGGTATCAACCATTAAATATAGTTTAATGATTCAGCTTTTTCTTGGACTTATTAAAAAGATCCTATTGACATGATAAATTTTATCTATATATTTCGACTAAATTAAAGGACTACATATTTATGCCTAACGATAAAAATACTTTGCATCAAATAAATTTCCTTGTATCCAAATATCTAGGAAATCAATATTTTTACGATAAATTTAGTGAAATTTATGATAAAATAGAGGATATAGAACAACTATCATCCATATTAAAAAACTCTAATAATACGCGCGAAAATACACTGTTACTAGCAAAGAGAATAACCGCATTAAGTGATGAAATTTTACAATATATCCAATTTGATCCTAAAGACCTTAAAACTATTTTAAACAATCAAAAATTAATTAGCAACGAACTAAAACACAAATACAAACTACCAATCGATGATAATACTAGCCCATCCACCCTTTTATCAGCAATTGATAAAGAAAAGGTGATGAAGCTAGAAGAATTAACTGAAATTGCTGTTTTATTTTTATTAGAACAGTGTAGCACCCCAGAAGTTCAAACAACTGATCAGTCAAACTTCTTTTCTCAGTCCAAACACAGCTATCACCAGCAACTCAAAATATGGCAACAAGAAATTCAGCTCAGTGAGCAGAAGATAGAAGAGTTTGAAAAAACTTTTTTGGTTAACGCTCAGCAAAATCAAAGTGAATTAGCAGCACTTATGCCTATTGATGCATGTAGTGAATTAAGTTAAAACGGAATATTCACCCGCCAAAAAGTTGTACATAATATATACCAAATTTTACCTACCTTGCTTTGCCTACCCCTTTCTTTTTAGCTGCATTCGGTGCAGCAGCAGAAGTAGAGCTGCTTTTAAATTCACTAAGATCAGGTAGATTTGCCTTTTTTACCAAATTTTTGGCCTTGTTTTCTACTTTAGGCTCCTTAACACTATCTTTCTTTACCTTGTTTTCTACTTTAGGATCCTTAACGCTATCTTTCTTTACCTTGTTATTCGCCTTTGACTCAATATCAATAATTTTATCATTTAACTCTTCTTTAGCCTTATTTTTTACCTCAGGGGCCTTTGAATGCTGATAATCATAATTTTCAATATGAATATTTGGCTTTTCCCTTCTTTTTTTAAGCCTTTTCGGATGAACATAGTCAGAAGTAGGGTTAATAGTATGCTTAATATTATTCAAGACCCTTTTAGCTCCAACTTTAATTTTATCCCACATTGTGGTATAGTTTGCAACCTTCTTCTCTTGAGAATCGATTTGCGCCTTATTAATTTTATAAGCCCTAGTAGCAATTTTTTTATCATTATCACTTTCAACCTTATTAATGCCCATTTTATCAAGAAATTTAACGGTTTTATCTAATGACTTTGTTTGCTTTATTTGCTCACTTGCGCATTGTTTTAACTCTTGAAGGTTATCATAACCAGGTGCAAGACGATGTTTACGTTGAGTATCAGACAGCTGCCTTGTTTTTTCATTATGTTTAATCTTACTATAACTATCATGAGTATCGGTTAATGTCCCTCGAAAGTCGTTTACTAGCAATACTGCTGATAAAGGATTACCTGTGGTAGCCAGTGATGTTGCGTGATCCACTGCATATAAGCCACGCTCAGCCACTACGGGGAGTACAGCCCTTGCTGCCATTCTAGCCTTACTTTTTGGTTTGTATTCTTTTTTAACTGATTTTTTCCCCTCTTTATTTGGTTTATATAAACCAGCTGATTTTTTTTCCTCTTTATTTGATTTATTTAAACCATCTGACTTTTCAGCTTCTTTATTTTCTTTAGATAAACTAGTTTCTAAAGACTCAACTAGACCAGGTTTTTTTAAACTGAGACTCTCTTGCTCTGCCCTTGCATTATTATGCTTCATCAAATTATTATAAACCTTATCTTGTTTGATGGTGTCGCTTGTAATTGCATAATCATTACCTATTCCAATAACTCCGGCTGCCGCAGTTAGGCCTATGGTCAAAGGCTGCAGGGTTACTAATGAAGCCACCATCCCAGCAGGTCTAATAAGGGTATTTGAAAATGCTATGTCTACCGCATCAACAATAACTTCTCCGGCTTTTTTCTTAACTTGCTTTTTATCAATTTCAACTTCTGACAAACTCTTTTTTGCATGATTTATTCCATCTTTGGCCTCAGAAATAGCATCATTTAATTTATTGCCTAAATATTCACGCACGCGATCTGATTTGCTATTTTGGACTTCTTTTTTATTATCAGATGAATTTAATGCCTTTTCTATCAACTCCAGCTCTTTCTCATAAGACTCAGCCGCATTTTCACGTTGATGCTTAAGGTCATCTTTTTGCTGCTTCTCGGCGTCATGACTATCTAAAGCATCAGATATAGATTCTAAGTTTTTGTCATATTGCGCAGCATTTACTACTGCCCCCTTAACACTATCTCTAAATTTTGTTTTCTCTTCCATCACCTCTTTAGTGATGTCGCCGATGGCTATTTGGGTACCTTTAATTACCGGATCAACCATTTGTTCAGCTGTTTGCTTCACATCACCACCTGTTTTAAGGTCAAAAGCTTTTGCGATAGAATTTTCAATATGATCTACTAACTCAATTTGATCTTTTTGTACCTGATCAAGATTATTGTTAATATTTTTCTCTAAAGATCCAAATTCATCTAGTGTTTCAAAAACATTTTTGATGGAGCTAATAACGTCACGATTACTAAAATTACCCATAATTTTCTACTTTATATTATTAATTTCTTTTGAATTTTAGAATTAGTTAGTTTTTTAGCTACTGACTTTATCAAGCTAATATATTGAGGCATAATCTTTTTTAGTGAGTATTTACTCTTAATAGTCTCTCGTGCATTTTGACTTATTTTTTGACGTAATTGCGGGTTGTTTAATAGATACTCTACTTTTTCAGCAATTTCTTTTGGCGCAAAAAAATCTGCGAGCATGCCATTTTTACCATCCTCAATTACTTCTATAACAGGCTTAGTATCCGAAGCAACCACAGCGCAACCAGCAGACATTGACTCCAGCATTGACCAAGACAAAACAAATGGCACGGTAAGATAAATATGAACAGTTGATTTTTGCAATAACTTAATGTAGTCACTATATTTTAGTTTATCATAAAATAATATATTTGAAAAATTTAAATTAATTTTTTCTAAAACCATATCTTTGTACGTTTTTTCCCCTGGTGTCGCTGCCCCATAACCAACCCTATCATCACCAACAATAACGAATTTAGCATTAGGCCTAGATTTATGAAGCAATGATATGGCTTGCATAGCCTGCTCAAAACCTCTATAAGGCTCACAATTTCGAGTTATATATGTTATTAACTCCTCTCCATGGCCAATAATCCTACCATCTGGCATGACCAGATCTTCTTTTCTTTTAGATGGCTTTAGCAATGATGTATCAATACCTTCGTGGATGACCGAAAATTTATAATGAAAATCTTTTGGATGTAAACTAGCCTGCCAACGAGTCGGACTAATGGCCCAGTCACATGCGGCTAAGTTCAATAAATGGTTTGAGTTTTTAATACGAGTATGAGCTACTTCATTTACATTAATCTTGTCCGTAGGGAAAAAATATTTATCAGCACCAAACGCATGGTAATAAAACTCCATATAAGCAATATATGAACTATCGGGAAATACATCTTTTACAAACAAAGAATCTCCCCATCCTGAATGGGCATAAATTACATCTGGTACAAAACCCTCTTTTTTTAACTGATGAAGCGCTCGCCACATCGATTGCCCCATATAGACTTCAGTATTAAAACGGTTTAAATATCGATGCCCTCTAAGGTTTCTTTTTGATGCGTCAATCGGCTTTGCAACAACTTTGCGTACATTTGTGATATTGGATCTATTTGGAAATCTACAAGCAAATACAACCTCATTCGTAGCATATTTAGCAAACTCTTTTGCTAAATGCTTAAATTGCCCAGGAAAATTTGGGTGTATAAAAAGTATTTTCATAGAATAACACTGATAAATAAAATACAGATATTATTCTACAAAAATTATAACTTATCGTAAATAGACAAGGTCTCTTTCAGCATTAAATCTAAAGAGAATTTTTCTTTTACACTTTTTCGCGCATTATTTGTGATATTTTTATGTTCATCACTGCCCAAAATCGATAAAGAGTGTTTTATTTTTTCTGCTAGCTCAAGGTGATCACCAGGTTCAAAATGGAACCCGCTTTTTCCATTTTCAATAGTTTCACATGCGCCACCAATATTGCTCGCAATAACTAACTTCTCCATAGACTGCGCTTCGATTATTGTTCTGCCGAAAGCTTCTGGTTCTATCGAAGTTGAAAGCACGATATCTGCAATCCCATAAAGCGCCATCATGTTTGGCTCATTACCAAATAGCTGGACTCTATTCTTTATTTTATATTTATGAATTTTCTGTTTAATTTCATCGACGTATTTGGGATGCTTTGATAGGTCCCCTGCTACGATACAATAAAAATTTAAATCACGCACTTCATTTAAAGCATCGATTAATGTCAAATGCCCTTTCCACCTTGTCATTCTTGAGGGCAAAAGCAAGATCGGAGTGTTTAGAGGCGCGTTATATTTAGAGCGATATTTTGCATTGATTTCTGGAGTTATTTTGTCTTTAGAAAACTCTTCATGATTAACACCACGATGTATTACTTGCACCTTTTTTTCACTCACGTCGTAATTTTCTAAAATGTGTTTTTTTACAAAATTTGAGACAGCAATCACCTTTTTCCCTTCAGTCATTATGCTGTTATAATATTTTTTAATGCCATTATTGAAATTATAAATACCATGAAAAGTTGTTAGTAACTTAATTCCAGTCTCCTTTGCGGCTCGGTAGCAACTCCAGGCTGGAGCCCTTGATCGTACATGCACTATATCAATGTTATACCTTGAAATAAGCTCTGCGATTCTTTTTGAATTATACCACATTACAAATGGGTTTTTACTGGCAACATTTAATGTTAAATGTAGACTGCCAGAGGATTCGAGTTGCTTTACTAGCCGACCTCCACTTGATATTACTATTGACTTATTGCCTGACTCAACAATTTTCTTAGCAATTTCCAAGGTGCCACGCTCCACACCACCTGCGTTTAAAGAGGGAACAACTTGCAAAATTATTTTTTTCTGATATTGTTTTACACTCATATTTAATAAACTAACACTTTAATTAATGAATACTCTAAATATAGATAACAACAAGATAATAGCTTATAACCAACATATTGCAACCAATTTTGATAAACCAACTATAATATTTCATCATGGTTTTATGTCTGATATGTCTGGCAACAAAGCTCAACATCTTCATGACTATTGTAAAAAGAAGGATTTAAACTTCATTCGTTACGATAATTATGGCTGTGGTAATTCTTCTGAAGAGTTCATTAAACAAACAATTAGCAGCTGGCTAAACGGCGCTCAACAAATTACTACTCAACTAACTAAAAATCAAAAAGTCATTCATGTTGGCTCGAGCCTAGGGGCGTGGATTGCTACTTTAATGACAATAAATCACCCTGAAAACGTAGTTGGCTTAGTCAATATAGCCTCCGCTTTTGACTTTACTAAAAAATTAATATGGGATCAGTTAACAATCAAGCAAAAAGAATTCTTGCGACAAGGAAATATTTTCTACTCAAAAGGACATGGCAAAAACTGTTCTAATAAGTACCCTATACATATAGATTTAATAGAAGACGCTACGCAACATCTACTTTTAGAGAAACAAATTCAAATAGACTGCCCCGTTCACTTAGTCCACGGGACTCTTGATGACGATGTGCCCCACTCAATTTCAGAAGAGTTTTTTTTCAACCTGACTAATAATGATGCCATTTTAAAATTAGTTAAGGATGGCGATCACAGAATGTCCCGAGAAAAAGATATGAGAGTAATTTGTAACTCTATCGATGAAATTATTTCAGGGTTATAATTACCATTATATAGTCGGCGAGACAACACTCTCTCCCCTTTTAAATCCCTTTAAATATAAGATTTTTATAATAAGTCTTGGGGACTTGAATTAAAAATTTGGCAAAAAGTACTCATACACAGCGCATGCAACTTTTTGCCGGACAAGTAACGAGCTATATATTAAAATACTCTGATTCAATATAAACAACATCTTGCTCTAAAGGCTCTTGCTGCGCCCCCCCTAAGAAATCGAGATCCAACTCCTCACTGTCTGAAAAAACCTCTGGAGCTTCTAATTTAAAACGAACTTTCTTATCAGAGTTTTTATAAAGCAACTTATTAGCCAAACCACAATTAATCAACTCTTCTGAACCAGTTTGATATAAACACTTCATTAAAGTTGCATGGTCGGTTTTTCCATTTTGATTAACCCTTGCCCCACTAAAAAGCAAAGATTTTACTAAACCTTCTTTATTCACAGAGGGACATAAGATCATCGAAGCAATAGCTATATCCATAGGATATTCATCTTTATAGTTTGTAATATTAGGATTAGCACCAAGTTTTAATATCCTATTAAGAATATCATTACAACCTATTTGAACTGATAAGTGTAAAGTGGTATTCCCTTCTAAATCCTGACTATTTAAATCAAGGCAATTAGCCTTATCAGTTAAAGAAGAGGTACCCAAGTTTTTAATCGAAGAAATAATAAAGCAATCACTTTCATCTTCCTCTTCTACTAAAGTTCTTTCATAATTTAAAATATGATAAATATGATCAGTATTCTTATTTTTGATTGCAGTGTGTAGTAAGGATTCTCCAAAAGTATTAATAGCATTTGCATTGGCTCCCTTTGCCATTAACAACTTATAGACTTCTAAATTACTTGCATAATATAGCGGAGTTTCTTTTAACCTATCAACCTTATTAATATCAAAATCACAATCATCTATTAAAAACTCTATGATTTTTTTTTGTCCCGCCGCAGCTGCTAGATGTAATAAACTTTCCCCATGCCCTAATTTCTCGGTGAGATCTGCTCCATAATCTACTAAATACTTAAATATTTTACAATTTCCGTAAATAATAGCATTACATAAAACACTAGTATCATCATTGTCTTTTTGATGCACGCTTGCGCCATCTTTTAATAGTTTTTTCACTGCTTTATGATTACATTCTATTATGGCATGATGTAGCGATTGCGAGTCAGTTATCAATTTCTGGTTCTTGGATTTTTTTTTTAGATATGACCACATATCACCTCCAGATATAAAGTTACACTTTAATTTTAAGTTATATTGGCAAAATAACAAAATACAACTTAATAAATTTATAGTAAAACCATGATATATATTATTAACTTGTGGCAAAATTGCTCAAATAGTTCGCCCGCTAAAAATTTTATACAATAAATCAAAATTGAAGGCATTGCATTTTGATTTACTATTACTGTCTATATTTAAACCACTAGAAGAATTTTGGCACGTCGACTATTTATGGTATGGATGGTTTTGAATTATAGTTTGTGCGCGGTATAGCTGCTCTAGTAATAATATCTTTGCAATTTGATGTGGAAATGTCATTTTTGATAAACATAAACGAACATTCTTTGCTTTATATATTAATTCATCAAGGCCATACGCTCCACCAATAACAAAATCAATGTTGCCGCCCACCATCATCTGCTGCGAAATCAGATCACTAAACTCTTCGCTACTAAATTGCTTACCAAGTCGATCTAAAATTACTACCAAAGCGTTACCTCGTAATTTAGCAACTATTGCCTTAGTCTCTTCTGCTTTTATTTCAGTAACGCTACCCTTCTTTGAGTGGGGCAGCTCAATAGTTTTTACCGCCCAACTCAGCATTTTTTGATATTTAGTGCAAATAGTATCCATGTCTTTCGACATTTTTCCGATTGCAATGATCTGTACCTTCATAAAAATAATTACATATCAAGTAATAATCTTTGTGGGTCCTCGATGGCCTCTTTAACCTTAACAAGGAATGTTACTGCATCTTTTCCATCGATCACACGATGATCATAAGATAGCGCAACATACATCATTGGCCTTATTTCTACCTTTCCATCAACTGCTACCGGGCGCTGCTGAGTATTGTGCAATCCAATAATGCCAGTTTGCGGAGGGTTAATTATTGGAGTAGAGAGCAACGACCCATACACCCCTCCATTCGTAATCGAGAACGTCCCACCGCTGAGGTCTGACATAGATAATTTTCCATCCCGTGCGCGCGTGGCGAGCGAAACTATTTCTTTTTCTATACCAGAAAAACTAAGCTGATCAGCTCCACGTACCACAGGAACAACAAGCCCCTGCTCAGTTCCCACAGCAACACCAATATCATAATAATATTTGTATACTATATCATCACCATCCATTTCAGCATTAACTGATGGCACCGCTTTCAGAGCGTTAACAACAGCTTTTGCAAAAAATGACATGAATCCTAGCTTAACACCATGCTTTTTTTGAAATGATTCTTTATATTTAGCTCTCAAAGCCATGACATTAGTCATATCAATTTCATTAAAAGTACTTAAAATAGCGGCCGTATTCTGCGAGTCTTTTAACCTTTGCGCAATTGTCTTGCGAAGGCGTGACATCCTTACTCTTTCAACTGGTTTGTCGTCAGAATTAGTAGATGATAGCTTAGCTTCACTATTATTTTTATTTCCTGAAGACAAATGCTCGATTACATCGCCTTTATTAATTCTTCCGCCTTTTCCAGTTCCGTTAATTTCATTAGGATTCAGCTTATTTTCTGTTACTAGCTTTTGCACAGATGGTGGCATGGTTGTTGCTGGATCTACTTTCTTTGCTTGATATTCATCACCTGTTTCTTGGAAAGATGATGCTGAAGAAGTTTCTTCTTTTTTCTCCTCAGCTTTTGGCTTTTCTTCGCTTTTTGGCGCAGCTCCACCTTCCTTAATTTTACCAATAACTTGCCCAACAGCTACTACTGAATCTTCAGAAAAGTCAATCGATTCAAGGGCACCAGCACTTGTTGCATTTACTTCTAATGTTACTTTTTCAGTTTCAAGCTCAAGCAGCAATTCATCTATAGCAACAGAATCTCCTGGTTTTTTATACCATTTAGCAATAGTCGCTTCAGAAACTGACTCACCCAAAGATGGTACAACTATATCACTCATAATTAATCTCCTTAAATAAATATACTCAATTTATAATTTTCTATTACTATATACAGTAAGAGCCTAGGGATCAAGGATTACTAAGGCTACAGACATACTATTTTATAGGTTTTATACTTAATGCCTCATCAACCAATGCTTCTTGTTGCTTATTATGCACATATAAATAACCAACTGCTGGCGAAGACGACTCTGGTCGACCAATAAATTTAATAAATGGTTTTTTATTCTTTTTTTCTAAAATTTCATTGATTAGAGGACTAATAAAACTCCAAGCTCCCATATTTTTCGCCTCTTCCTGGCACCAAACATACTCTTGTGCATTTTTATATTTTTGTAGCACTTTCAATACATCTTGTTTTGGGAAGGGGTAAAGCTCTTCTAAACGAATAATCGCAATATCAGCAACATCTCGAGCATCCCTTTGCTCTAACAGGTCATAGTACACCTTACCAGAACAAAAAATAACCCTACGTACCTTATTTACTGCTATTTTTTTATTAATCTCGTCAATCACTGCTTTAAATGATGTTCCTTGGTCAATATCAGCAAAATTAGAAACCGCTTTCTTATGCCTTAGAAGCGATTTAGGGGACATTACAATTAATGGCTTACGATGCTTACTCAACACCTGCCTACGCAGCAAATGAAATATTGATGCTGGTGTTGTAGGATAAACTACACTCATATTATTTTCTCCGCAAAGCTGTAAAAACCTTTCTAAACGAGCTGAGCTATGTTCTGGCCCTTGACCTTCCATTGCATTTGGCAGCAAACAAACCAAACCGCTCATACGAAGCCATTTTGTTTCTGATGAAGAAATAAATTGATCAAACACAATTTGCGCACCATTACAAAAATCACCGAACTGTGCCTCCCAAATAACTAAGTGTTTTGGCGTAACTAAGGAGTAACCATACTCAAATCCAAGAACGCCATATTCCGATAAATTACTATCTGCAACTTCAAACCTGCCCTGCTCTTTACTTATATTATTCAAAGGCTCGTAAATCGATGCACTATCTTGCGAATGCAGCACAGAATGCCGATGGGAAAAGGTGCCTCGCCCTGAATCTTGACCGGTCATACGAATAGCTATCTGCTCTTCTAGCAATGAACCAAATGCCATTTGCTCAGCCGTAGCCCAGTCAATTATATCGTCATTTTCAATATTTTTGACTCGATTTGCAAATAGTTTTTTTAACTTGCTATTAAGCGCAAAATCTTGCGGTATATCACATAATTTTTTGACTAAAGATTTTAATTTCTTTTGCTCCACGCCTGTAACAATATTCTTACTATCTACCCGCTGCATATTACTCCAATGACCTGATAGCCACTGCGCTTTAGGCTGATAGTTTTCTACCATACTAAACTCTTCGTCTAACTGCTTCTTGAACTCTTTCTTTAAGTTTTGATAATGTTCAGCATCAATAACTCCTTCAGTAATAAGCTTGTTTGCGTAAATTGCCGCTGGAGTTTTTTTACTTTTAATAACATTATACATCAAAGCCTGGGTGTACATTGGCTCATCACCCTCATTATGACCATATTTGCGATAACAAACTACGTCTATTACCACGTCTTTTTTGAATTTTTTTCTATAAGCACAAGCAATATTGCTTACTAAAATGACTGACTCAACATCATCGCCATTAACATGCAGGATTGGGGCGCCTACCATTTTTGCCACTTCTGTACAATAGCGCCCTACTCGCCCATCTTTTGCACTTGCCGTAAAGCCAATTTGATTATTAATTACTAAATGTAATATTCCTCCGACATCATAAGGGGCCAGCCCAGACATCGATAAACTCTCAGCTACTACGCCTTGACCACAAAAAGCTGCATCACCATGAACCAATATGCCAACTACAGCAGAACGATCCCGGTCTAATAAATCTTGCTTTGCACGCACTTTTCCAGCAACCACTGGATTAACTGCTTCAAGATGAGATGGATTAGGAGTTAACGATAAATGCACCGAGCGATCGCCAATCATACGATCAGAAGAGTATCCCATGTGATATTTTACATCTCCAGAAATATTTAAATCACTTGGAAAAGCACTACCACCCATAAACTCTGAAAGCACCGCTCTATATGGTTTCTTCATCACTTTTGTTAAAGTCGACAAACGCCCTCTATGCGCCATGCCCAGAACCACTTCTTTTGAACCAGATTCTTTTATTAAACTATCAAGGCAAACTATTGAACTATCACCCCCTTCGATTGAAAAGCGCTTTGCACCTGGAAATTTCGTATGCAAATATTGCTCAAAACCCTCTACTTCAACTAAATCTAGTAAAGCCTGCTTTTTTTCATCTCTTGATAAGTGCTCTTTATTAACACCAGATTCTAGTTGTTGATATAGCCATTGCTGTTCATCAATATTTTCAACATGCGAAAATTCAGCTGCAATATTACCTGCATAGGTTTTTTCAAGCGCATTTTTTAATTCGCTAACTGTGCAAGAATTCATACCGTAAAAATCACCTTCAACACTAATAGCTTCAGACAAATCATTTTCTAGACCAAAATCTTTATAACCAAGATGTAACTCTTCTTGAGTCTTTATTTTTTCTAGTTGCAAAGGGTCCAAAGATGCTAAATAATGGCCATGCTCTCTATAGGCATTGATCATAAACTTAGCTCTTAATGAGTTTTTTTCCTGACATTTCTCAGGAGCAGGCGTAACAACAGAAGGTTTTATACTCGCCTCTTCATCTTTCTGAATGCCAATAATTTTTGATGTACTTTTTAATGGTGCAAAATCTGAATTTGCTTGAAAAAACTCTACCCAACTACTATCAACCGAAGATGGGTCTTGTTCGTATTTCTGCCTTAGCTCTTCAATAAAAACCGAGTTACTACCAAACAAATAATCATTGGAGCGAAACTTACCACTCCCTTTTTGATCAAAATCTTTTCCCACGCTAAATGCCTCAAAATATACTTTTAATACTTTAAGATTATACTAGAAAAACCAAGCTTTATGCAAGTTATTTAACGTTAATTTATAGTTATTTTTTGCAAAGTAGAAAAATATACGTTTAATTATAAGGGCTAATTTAATTACATTTTATTTTTATCAAAAAAATAGTTGAAACTGAGTATCATTCTATGATATAAAATAATTGTACAGTTTTCAAGAATAGGAGTGAAGATTATGACACATGGAGGAAAAAGAGCAGGAGCGGGAAGACCAAGGGGGCAAGGTAAGTTTGGCACAAAGACAAAAGCCATACGAGTACCGGAGGAACTTGTTAGTGATGTACAAGATTTTGCTATGCATTGGGGCTATAAAATACCTTTATTTAGCTCAAAAGTAGAGGCAGGTTACCCTTCAACTGCCGAAGACCACATCGAGGACACACTTGACATGAACCAAATGTTAATCAGAAACCCCGAAACTACTTTCTGCGTTAAAGTTACCGGATTATCAATGGTTGAAGCTGGTATATATGAAGGCGATCGGCTTCTTGTTGATAGCAGCCTCACGCCAAAAGATGGTAAAATCGTAATCGCTGCGATTGATGGAATGCTAACAGTGAAAAGACTTGGAATGATCGATAAAAAACCATATTTGTTACCAGAAAACTCCAGCTTTGAACCAATACCAATACTGGAAAACTCCGAGCTACATATTTGGGGCGTAGTGACAAACATTATTCGTAAATTGTGAGGTATATATGCAAGTTTACGAAGTAAAAGACCTGAAATCTGCTAAAGATTTTTTATCTACTCATCAAGGAGCAATAATTTTAACCAATCCACAAGGTAGCAGCAGATATTACGGTATGCGAGTTATAGATTGCATCATGAAAATACTGCAAAAAGAATTTCCTCATAAAATTGATAATATTGTTATCAATGCCTATGATGACTATGCTGCTTTTATTACAGCGCGCAAACTAGGATATAAAAATATCAAATATTTTAATAGAACAGCGTAAAAAAAAACTACTGAAAGCTCTATGGTAAATTTTTATTTCAATATCAAAAAGCGTTGATTGTCTGGCACTAAATCTTTATTTAAATAAAGATCCTTTAAAGGGTCCGATACAGAATGATAAATAAAATCACAAGATGGTTTTGCCAAAACACTAGCTGAATTAATCATCGCTGGAAGTTCGTGCAGCAAATATTGTACAGCTGTATATTTAGCAATACTTTGCTGAAATTCATCCATCTCTATTCCAGATTTTCCATTATTGCGGGAAATTATCCATTCCGTTATACTTAAACACTTTTTTTGAAAATTACGGTTACTATGGAATAAATCTAAATAACGGGCTAATAATGCCTTATAATTATTGTTTTGATTCAACAATGAGAGAGAATATATTGCGATTTCTTTTTGATCGGGCGACTGTTGATAGAACTGCTTTAAGCAATCGTTAACTCTATTAAGCAAATGATTATCATGTTTGCGAACCTTTTGGTTTATTTTGGAATCATCATATCCAATAGCCTCTAGATTATACTTAGAAATTTTATCTGGCAAGAAAACAGCGAAATCCTTATAATGCCTACTAACCCATTTATATATTTCCAGTATCTTTTCCGCAGAAAAATAGCTATTAAAAGGACTAATTGCTACCAGAGCAAAGTCTTTTTTTTCATTAGCGGGGTATAAAGTTGCTAAATCGCGGTAGAATACCTTGCCTCTTAATTGATGCAAGTCTTTTTCATCCCCCCCGTCCTCTCCCAAGGAGAAAGAAAATAAATTAGTTGGAATCGAAAAATTAAAAGTTGTCCCGGATTTACCTTTATTATTCTCCGCCCATATTTCTCCTAAATGAAGATCTATTATCTCTCTACATAAACTAAGACCAATACCAGTTCCACAAGCTTTTGATGCGGTCCTTGAGCTCTCAGAAAAAGGGTTGAATATTAACTTCATTTCATGCTCTGGTATTCCAATGCCCTCATCCGCAACTGAACAGGTGACAGCTGGAATCTCACCATTTTTTAAATAGGATACCTTAATATCAATTACAATATTTTTTTGTTTTTGTGAATATTGCACAGCATTCATCAATAAATTTTTAATTACCTGAGTAATTAATTTTTGGTCAAACACCAATACATAATCATCAAAACTATTTATTTTAATTTCCACTTTTTCATGACAAAATGATTTTTTATACTCCGCCGCAACAGAACGTACTAATTCAGATAAATTATATCTTTTAAAATTAGGCTCAACATCACCTTTAGTTAAGTCAGACAAGTCAAAAGTATTTAAAATAAATCTAGATAACCTTTTTGACTCTTCGTAAATTAATCTAACATTTTCTCTTTTTTCTTTTTCACTATATTTTTCCCAACCCACCGACAAAGACTCGGAAATAGAAGCGACCGAATTCATTGGAATCCTTGCTTCATGACTTATATTCTTTAAAAAACGTGTTTTAATACTTGAATATTCATCAAGACTCTTTTCTACTTTAAGAACCTCTTTTTCAAAAAGCTTGTTATGCGTAATATCAACAGAAACGCCAATAATTCCAATAACCTCACCTTTGTCATTCCTTAGGGGACTTTTGGAACTCAGCAACACTTTATTTGAACCATCAGCAATAACTACATATTCTTCAAATTTATATTTTTTTTGATCATTAATTACTAACTGATCTACTGCCTTAATTTGCTCTGCCTGATCTGTCCATATCAGAGTAGAGTCAGTTTTACCAATAAGCTCATTTCGAGTTAACCCAATCATACGTAGCATGTATTCATTGCAGCCAAGATATCTGCCAGACACATCCTTCCAATAGATACTAGCTTCAATGGCATCAAGTATCTGATAATCAATATTTTTCATAAACAATAAGAACTAAGGTTTAATATAGTGCGCAATGGTATACTAGTAATAGATTCAATTCAACCCACCTCGATTAATTGACATTAAGTTTTATTAAGGAAGGTGGGCTGCAAGCAATGTTTTTAGCTATTTTTTTACTTCATCAAACTCACTATTTGACAAATCAGCGCCTTTAAAACTACAGTTTTTACAATCAGAACCTTTGAAGTTAGCTCCAATTAGGATAGTGTTATCAAAATTAATTTCCTGCATCACTTTATCAGAAAAATCTGCGAACGATAGATTCATATTAGAAAGATCTTTCGTGGCAATTAATTTATCAAAGTTTTTAAATTGAGCTGGAATATTACGCATCGCTTCAAAACCATTATTCTCAATGAATGCAGTGCGCTT
>Ga0190276_103_pt1 | contig 59768 bp, 55 predicted proteins | sample MCH_20Endo_J9_FD_131022 | JGI IMG/M metagenome (GOLD analysis project Ga0190276, IMG submission 131022) | Enriched cells of marine protists from Biology Centre CAS, Ceske Budejovice, Czech Republic - MCH_20Endo_J9 | ecosystem: Environmental > Aquatic > Marine > Unclassified | place: Czech Republic... | reverse complement strand
ATTAAATTAAAGTAGCAAGCTCGTAATGCGCAATAGTAGCAACAATAGGGCATAGAAGTTTTTTTTATTTTCTTTGATCCAATACATAAGATTACGCATAAGACCAAAAAAATCATTAACTCCTAGCTCTAAAGAGTTATATAAAATCAAAAAGTGCTTATGCGTAGCATACGCAATTTTTTGCCGGGTGGGCTAAACCACTTAGACCACTTATGTGAACATATATAGTAAATCAGTAAGGATTTAATTTATCACACTAATTTTAGTAGTAAATGTTTCTTTTTACCAGAGGATAGCTTCACTTCGTTGCTAGTTAATTCTTCTATTTTAAATTGCTGATTTTCATCCATGATTTTTTTATTATCAACTTTAGCCCCACCTCCTTTAATTAACCTGCGCGCCTCACCTTTGGAAGAGGCCAGGCCAGTTAAGTGAAATAATTCGTAAGCTGCTACAAACTCGTTAAGGTCCGCTTTTTTAATTTCAACGAATGGTAAATTTTCCGTACTCCCGCCTTGCTCAAAAACTTCTATAGAAGTTTGCAGGGCATCGTCAGCTTCGTCTTTTCCATGGCAAAGCGTGGTCACTTTATGAGCTAATTTTTTCTTTGCACTGTTAATATTATTATTAATTTCTTGTTCAAATTCGGCCAACTCTTGGTCTGAAAACTCGCAATATAATTTAGCAAATCTTAGAACGTCTGCATCTTCAGTATTACGCCAATACTGAAAATATTCGTAAGGAGATAACTCCTCAGAGTTAATCCATACAGCGCCTTTCTCTGATTTGCCCATTTTTGCACCAGATGAAGTTGCCAATAAAGGAGTTGTTAATCCATACGCCTGGTTTGCCGTAGTCTTACGTATTAAATCTGTGCCCATGACAATGTTTCCCCATTGGTCGCTGCCACCAAGTTGTAGGCAGCACCTATGGTCTTTATTTAAATAATAAAAATCATAGGCCTGAAGTAGCATATAGTTAAATTCTAAAAAGGTAAGTGACTGCTGACGATCTAGGCGTAATTTTACAGACTCCATAGTCAGCATACGATTTACAGAAAAGTTTTTCCCCATATCTCTCAAGAACTCAATATAGCCAATTTTTTCTAGCCAATCTGAGTTATTGAGCATAATAGCATCACTTGGACCATCGCCAAACTTAATAAATTTAGATAATGATTTTTTAATTCCAGCTATATTCTCATCGATTTGCTCTTGGCTTAACATTTTTCTTGTTGTGTCTTTCCCAGTTGGATCGCCAATCTTTGTTGTTGCACCTCCAATTAGAACAATTGGTTTGTGCCCATGTTTTTGAAGTAACCTTAATATCATAATCTGCATTAAATTTCCTACATGCAGAGATTTGGCAGTACAATCAAAGCCAATATAAGCAACAATTTGTTCTTTTTGCATTTTGTTACTTAGCAACTCTTCGTTTGTGCATTGGTGAAAATATCCACGCTTTTTAAACTCTTGTAAAAATGTCATGTTTTTATGTATTTAATTAAAGGCTGCTTATTTTTAGCAAAAAAGTTATATAAAAGCAATATTATTTATAATAAATTGGCGATTACTTTAAGGTATTATAAAACTATTCTAGCAAAACTAAATTAATATGATATACCTTAGCAAAATTGAGTAAATCAGATATACGTACAATGTTTAAAAATAGTTTATTAATAGAAGAGCAATACGGATCTCATTTTGCAAATGCAAACTTACTTTCTGAATATTTACTATTTGAATCTGCTTCAAATACTATTACTAGTTCGTCTTTTAGGCCACATGCTTTATATAATGCTCTGCTAAATAATGTTGATAATTTTAGGTATGTGACTAGTTACCCAGATAATTTGCAAAAAATTCTTATAAAATCACTATCTAATACATTTCAAATGTGCGAAGAGTGGGTAGAAGATACTATATCAGCAGTTAAGCAGGAATATCAAAACCTTAGTGAGCAACAATCAAAATTAGAAGCAGAGAGCGATTCGCCGCTAGTTCAACATTTTTCCCCTAACGCAAGCCTACCTAACGCAAGCCTAGATACTCTTCGCTCCTATACTGAATTTTATATTTCTGGTAATCCAATTGCTGTTCCAATTTATCAAAATTGTACTTTTAATTTTTATCCGCAACCAGACTCCTCAATATCAGCAGATTATGCTTTACCTGAGGAGTAAAGTGTTTTATGTAAAACAGCTAAATATTTTTGAAAATATATCCTCATGCAACAGGGCTAGGGCGACTTCAATCGTAATTAATACAACAATAGTGATCTCTAAACGAGTGGAATGTTTGTAATTCAGCTCGTTGCACAGAATATTATATAATTCTTGAATAATATCTAGACGATGATTAAGTATTGAATGCCTTAATTTTATATCTTGAAATTCTGTTGCCATTAAATAGAGCGGTTCATAGTTTGGCCTGCGCCAGAAAAACTCTGGTGTATCTAGGATATCAGTATGTAAATTAATAGAATAACGTTCGTTAAATAAATTACCAATTTGCTTTGAGATTTCTTTTTTAGACATCGAAATGCCACCAGTCTTTGCTAACTCTTTGTTAATGGGAGCTGTGCTTTGCAATATTTTGCTTACCGAGCTCTCTAATATCTTTAATTTCACAGACTGCGCAAGTCCATATGATATTGATATTTTAAGGTATTCGGAGTTATTTGCTAATATTACTTTATTTTCTTCTTCATCAATATAAGTTTTATCTTGAATGTCGTCGTTAACATTGTCACTATAGTTGAAATAAATCAAATCAGATTCAATTTTTTCCACTGGGTCAATTTCAAATTTGCTTAGTTCGGACAATATAATTTGTTCTTCGGGCTCTTCTGCCCCCCAGATTACTACGCAGCCAAAGGGAAAAACAAAGAACTCAGTATTATTTTTTGGTTGTTTAACATAAAGTACTTCATCAAATTCAGTCGTAATACAATCTGTACTGTAGTAATTGAATACTAAATCCATTTTATACTCAGAAGCGGGGGATATTGAAAAACATCTCATATATTAGGTATATGGTAAATTAATAAAATAATATTATATATTATCTGAGTCTATTTATAAAACTAAACTTTATTATATAAACTTTTTCTTAAATCATCAAATTGTTTTAGTATCCTTAATGACTCATCCAGATTTTCTAATTTTAGCATACACGGACCATCACTTGGTGCATTATCAGGATCTTGGTGCACTTCGATGAATAGCCCCGCCACACCTGCAGCAACTGCACTTCGCGCTAACAAATTAACAAATTGCCTTTGTCCGCCACTAGCAGCGCCAATTCCTCCAGGTTGTTGAACAGAGTGCGTTGCATCAAAAAACACAGGAGCTCCTGTGTTCTCTGCCATGATTTCTAAGCCTCTCATATCAGAAACTAGAGTGTTGTAACCAAATGAGGTTCCTCTGTCAGTAAGGATAATGCCTTTAGCCTCAAAATGCGCTAATTTATCATACACATTCTTCATGTCCCAAGGAGCTAAAAACTGTCCTTTCTTTACCTTCACCACCTTGCCAGTTTCGGCAGCAGCCTTTAGTAAATCTGTTTGACGACATAGGAAAGCTGGTATTTGTAACACATCAACGACTTCGCCAACTGCCGCGCACTGAGCTTCGCTATGGACATCAGTTAGTACGGGACAGCCAATTTGCTGTTTAACTTGCGACAATATGTCAAGTCCTGTATCAATCCCCGCTCCACGCTCTGCTTTGGCTGAGGTTCTATTTGCTTTGTCGTAGGATGATTTGAAAATAAATGGTATATCGTATTTGTCAGTTATTTTTTTAATATTTTCAGCCATAAATAAAGAATGATCTAGAGACTCTATTTGACAAGGCCCGGCCACTAGGGCAAACGGTAGGTGGTTAGCTATTTTAATATTATTGACATTTACGATTTTATTCATTGTTATATATGTATTTTATTTTGCAATGGGTAGGGCTGTATTATCTTCTTCTTTAGTAACTTTTTCAATTTTTTTATCAACTGAAGTGTGAGTTTTTGTAGATAAATTTGCCAATATTATCGCATTTACAAAAAATAGAACTGCTAAAACTACAGTAGTTCTACTCAAAAAGCTTGCGGCTGTATTGCTTGAAACTATACCCATGCCACCACCGCTTCCTCCGCCAATGCCACTTAAGCCATCGGTGCTAGTTTTTTGTAGTAGAATTGCAGTGATTAGTAAAATGGCTAATACTAGGTGTATAAAAAGTAAAGTGTTGATCATAAAATGTTATTTACTATCTAAAATTAATTTTATTTCTTCTGGTTTTAAAGATGCAGACCCTACCAAAACGCCATCTAGATGTTCAATCTTTAGGATTTCCTGGATATTATCCGCATTAACTGATCCACCATACACCAATCTTATATTTTTTGCAACTGAAGCCACGTATTTATTTTTTTTGATAAAATTTATTATTTCTTGTATTTCTTCAAGTTTTGGTGTTACTCCCGTACCTATAGACCATATCGGTTCGTAGGCAATAATAATTTTCTCACTTTCGCTAGGCAGTGATTTTAATTGCTCCTCTATAAAATCAAAATGATTTTTGCTTTTTCTAGATTCGATGGTTTCCCCTACACAAAATATTGGCGTGATACCAGATTCAATACAATTTTGTAGTTTCTTTGAAACTGCTTTATTAGTTTCTAGCATCAAGGACCTGCGCTCACTATGCCCAACTAGTGAATAATGAATATTGCAACTTTTGACCATTGCAGCCGAAGATTCCCCTGTATATGAGCCATTATTATTAAATATACTAACATCTTGAGAGCAATATGTTAAAGAGCTATATTCTTTGGCTAAATAGCCTAAATAGGCACCAGATGGGGCGATAATAAGTTCATTAGAGTGCCCCAGAGAGTTGATCTGTTTGGTAAGAGAAATTGTCTGGTCAAAACCCAGATTCATTTTCCAATTAAATATAATAAGTGGTTTCATGTTAAATATTGCTTGCAGTTATTCAAATTGATTATTATTTTAGACTAGTATACAAAAAAATAAATAAAATTCTTTATGATTTCTAATTTTCGAAAAAGTGCAAATAATATTTTTGTTAAAATTCTCCTTGGTTTAATTGCTTTAAGTTTTGTGGGGATTGGCGGGTCGGCTTTTATGCAGGGTAATAAAAGTGAAGACGTAGTGTCTTTTACTAAATCAAAACCTATCTCGTTTGAAGAGTTTCAATATGAGAAAGCCTTGCTAATGAACAATTTGCAAAAAAATAGTGGGGTGGATTTTAATGTTAATGATGTTGATGAGTTAAAAATTAATGATATGATTTTAATGCAACTGATTCATAAATATATGATTAATTACCTTGCAGACATTTATAATTTTGATATTAGCGATAAAAAAGTCGTAACTTTATTAAAGAAAAATCCATTTTTTCAAGATGATAAGGGTAATTTTGATATTAAAAAATTTAAATCTCTTTTTCGAAACTCTGATCAGTTGCAGAAAAAATATTTAGAATCAGAAAGGCATCGCTTAACCGAAAGGGTGTTTAATGCAATATTTAAAGATGGTTATGTTATTTCTGATTTGCAGATGAGTAATATTTTAAATTATATGACTACTACAAAAAAACTAAATATCTTTTCGATGGGGTTGTATGATCAACGTTTAGGAGAAATGTTGCCAAAAATTGATATAAATCAAATGCAAAAATTTTATGATGACAACCTAGCTCAGTTTACCGTGCCAGAAGCTCGTAAATTCAAGTATATTAAAGCCGATAAGCAGCTTGTAAAAAACAAGATAAAGCTATCTGATAGCATATTAAAAGAGTATTTTGCAGAGAATATTGATGAATTTAGCTCTCAAGATTTTGTGAAAATGAAAAAGAAGGTGAAGGAGGCTTATATTCAAGAAAGAAGCCTCGTTTTGCTCAATGAAATTGCAAAAAATATGGAAGAAGATGCATCAAATGGAATGAGCTTTGAAGAACTTGCAGCAAAATATTCGTTAAAAATCAAAACAGTAGATTACCTCACCCAGAAAGGAGATAGCTCTACTAATCTAGATTATGAAGATATGCTAGACACCATTTTTGAAATGGACTTGAACGAAACGTCTTACCCCCTAGAAAAAGTTGACACTCAGGAGATTGTGATGCTGCATGTTGTTGGTATAAGAGATTCGCAAACAAGGCCTTTCAACCAGGTTAAGAGTGAAATATCAGACATTTTTAAAAATAAGTTGATTGCGCAAAGTAATATTAAGCATTTAACTAAAATAAGAGAAGACTATGATAGTAAAAAACATTCCTCTTCCGCTCTTAAAAAACTTGGAGTAGAAGTAGTCGAAAATTATCAACTTACTAAGCTCGATTTGTATAGTGATTCTGCTAACACAAAGTTACCAAAACGAGTTTTAGAACAAGCTTTGGAATCTCAGGTGGGCAACTCTAGTGCGATTATAGTTGATAATAATAAAATATATTTTACGCATGTATTAGAGCAAAAGCCAAACCCCCTAAAACTAAAGAAACTTCAATCTGAGGCTCTAGATAATTATTCAGAGGCTATAAAAAAAGGAGTATATTTAGAACTAATTCAGCATTTAATAGAAAAAAATGAAATGATAGTAAAAATAAATTCTAGGCAGCAAGTGAAATGATTAACTTCTATCAAAAATTAAAAGGGGCTCTTAGCAAAACATCAAGTAAAATTAGTGAAGGTATAGAGCATATTTTCATTAAAAAACGTCTGGATGAAGAGTCGATAGAGGAGCTAGAGGAGCTTTTATTATTTGCTGATGTGGGGGCTGTTGTAACTCAAGAAATCATTGCTCAATTAAGGCAAAAAAAGTTTGATAAAGAGGTTTCTTCTGAAGAAATCAAGAGAGATTTAAGCCAAATTGTTGAAGCTATGCTAAGTAAACAAAACCATGAATTTAAATTGCAAGAAGGGCGTTTGAATGTTATTTTAGTTTGCGGTGTGAATGGTAATGGCAAAACAACAACGATTGGTAAATTAGCCGATCTTTATATAAAACAAGGTAAGAAGGTATCTATTGCTGCTTGTGATACTTTTCGGGCCGCAGCTGTTGAGCAGATTAAGGCCTGGTCAGATCGCTCTGGAGCAAAGTTTTATCAGGGAAAAGATAAATCAGACCCTGCTAGTGTTGCCCATATGGCAGTTACAAATGCATTAGCAGATGGTGATGATATATTGTTTATTGATACTGCTGGACGTTTGCATAACCACGAAAACTTGATGCAAGAATTAGCTAAAATTATTCGGGTGGTGCAAAAAATAGATGATGCTTTTCCGCAGCATTCTCTGTTAGTTATTGACGGCACAACTGGCCAAAATGCAATTACGCAAGTTGAGCATTTTAAGAAGATCGCCAAACTCACGGGGGTTGCGATCACAAAGCTGGATGGCACAGCTAAGGCAGGGGCAGTAATTGCTATTGTGCAAAACCACCAACTGCCAATTAATTTTATAGGTATTGGCGAGAAAATAGATGATTTAAAGAGTTTTTCAGCAAAAGAATTTTCTGATGCTTTAATAGGTTTGGGTAATTTGCTATAAGCTTAAAGTGCAATGAGTTACTATATAAACTTACTGCACTTCTTGAAATAATCTATTCAGCCTGCATTTCAGCCTGTACTGTCTCGTTACCTAATAGGTCTATTCGTTGAGCCTCGGGGAGTTGGTCAGTATACACTTTTAATAATTGCGGTGTTTCGTTGCTCAATGGTTGTTCCCTTAAAAAATCTTGCACAGATTCTTCTTGTAATAAGAGCTCTTTTAATAATATTAACGCTGGGTCATTGGGCGCAGTATGACTTTCAGATATACGTTTTAGTAAATTATCAAGAACAGTGACGCCTTGTTGATCTTTATATTCCATAAGATTAAGTTCAGGGACAATATTTGACTGTTGTATAATATTTGGCTTACTAACAATTTTCCCATTAACAATTTGTGTGCTAACTGCTTTATCCCATATTAAAACATTTACAATAGCTTTAGCATCAACTAATTTATATTTTGCAAGTTCCTTAAAAGACTCATAGTTATTAAAAAACTCTTCTTCTGTAAAAGATTTTAATGCTGAATAATTACGAACTATTAAATGAGGCTGATTTACACAGCTTGGTAATAATTCTTTGAGAAAGCTAGTGTCTTTTTGTCCAAGCTTAAATAAGTCAACGTACAATCCGCTTGATATTAGCTCAGAAATTTTCTCTACTTTATAATTTTGGCTACAATCAGAGTTCATAATCAAATCGGATACGTATCTAGAATATTTTGTATGTAAATTGAAGTCCTTATGCGTTATTAGTTTATTAAACAACGACAGTTCTGAATTAGATAATAAGCCTGATAGTATTGAGCAATAATTCATACCAGTTATAATAATCAGATTAGGGTCATACTCATGTTCAAATAAGTGTTCTATAACTTTATCACTGTGAGTTATAGTAGATAAGAGCATTAATTCTGATATAAATTGCTTTTTAGTTTTTGTGTCAGGTAATCCTGATGTCGGAATTTCTTGTATTAAAAACTTTGATATTTCTGCGCTATTATAGTTAACGGCATGTGATGTAAAACCTTCGATATCAAGATCAAAATCAACCGCTTCTTTGAATGGCTTATGGTTGTAAAAGCTTTTAAAGCTCCTTATATCATCAGACTCTATCACTTCGTAAAGTAGATCATCGGGTAAATCTAAATTTTTTTGTTTTAAGGCTTCAATAGCAGCTAAGCGCATTGATGCTGCCAACTCAGGGCCGGATAGTTTGGCACTAGGTTTAGCGATTACTTTGGTTTTGTATTTTTGAATGGGCATATTACTCTGTATTTATTTATTTTTGTTAACTTATATAAATTTTTAATATTAGTCAAGGGTTAATTTTTATTAATTAATTTAGTCGGTAGTCAATATATTTGACTGTTATAAAATAAAATTCACGTTTGTAAATGAAAAATAGATATAATAGCGTAGTTATAGTTAATTAAGTTGCGCCCTTTGAACAAGAATTATCATTAGCTGTTGCTTCATAAAATGATTCCTAGTATATTAAGACCTAATTTATCAAATTATTTTAAGCTTATGCAAAAAGTTTCATTTCAAGAATTGATATCTAAGCTACAAAAATACTGGCAAGATCAGGGATGCGCTATACTTCAACCTTACGATATGGAAATGGGGGCAGGAACTTTTCATCCAGCAACCGTGCTCAGAGCTCTTGGGAAAAAGCCTTGGAATGTTGTGTATGTTCAGCCATCAAGGAGGCCTACAGATAGTCGTTATGGCAAGCACCCAAACAGAATGCAGTATTTTTACCAGCTACAGGTTGTTTTGAAACCTTCGCCAAATAATATGCAGGAGTTATACTTAAAAAGTTTAGAGCATATTGGTATTGACCTAAAAAAACATGACATTAGATTTGTTGAGGATGATTGGGAGTCACCGACGATTGGTGCCGCTGGCCTTGGCTGGGAAGTGTGGTGTAATGGTATGGAAGTTTCTCAGTTTACTTATATGCAGCAAATTGCTGGCATTGATTGCCGCCCAGTTGCTGGAGAGATAACTTATGGACTAGAGAGAATAGCTTTGTATCTACAAGGCATTGATAATGCAAAAGACTTAGATTGGAATGGTCAAACAGGTGAAAAAGCATTAACTTACGGGCAGGTGATTGATCAGGCGGAGTACCAGTTCTCTAAATATAATATAGAGTTTGCAGATACTGAAATATTACTACAGCAATTTAAAGACGCAGAGAAACAATGTAGCATATTAGTAAATGCTAATTTAGCAATGCCTGCTTATGAGCAATGTATTAAAGCGAGTCATCTGTTTAATTTACTGTGCGCACGCGGGGTAGTGAGTGTGACAGAACGTGCTTCATATATATCGCGTATTCGTAATTTAGCTAAAATATCCTGTGAAAAATGGGTGCAAATGCAAGAACAGCAGCAGGAGGTTTAAATGAAAGAGTTACTATTGGAATTATTTTCAGAAGAAATACCAGCAATGATGCAAAGCAAAGCTGGAGAATTTTATCTAAAAGCCACTAAAGAGCTACTAACGAGTCATAATGTTAACTTTACAGAAGGCAACTATTACTCAGGCCCAAGAAGAATTGCTGTGCATGTTGCTGGTATTGACGAATATATTGAGCCGATTAAAATTGAGTCAAAGGGGCCGAAAATTGACGCCCCGCAAAAGGCCTTAGACGGGTTTTGTCGAGCTAATAATGTCGAAGTAAATCAGTTAGAAATCAAAGAGATAAAAGGTATTAAATACTATTTTTTAGTTACTCAAAATGATAAAAAATCTGTTATTGAATTACTCGAAGAGTTTTTACCGCAAATTATTGCCTCCTATGTATGGCCCAAATCAATGTATTGGGGAAAGAGTAGTTTTAAATGGGTTCGCCCATTGCATAATATTATGTGTATTTTTGAGGGTGATGTCATAGAATTTTCTTATGGTCATTTGCCTTCAAATAATAGAACATATGCGCATCGTTTTATGGCAGATAATAAAGTTTTAACTATAACTGGTTTTACTGATTATAAAAATAAACTTGCTGATTCTTTTGTAACAATTGATGCTAAAGATCGCCAGAGTTTAATAGAAAATGAAATTCTTAAAATTGCGAATATCAATAAATTAAAACCCATAATTAACAAAAAACTATTGCAAGAAGTTGCTGGTTTAGTAGAATATCCATGTGTAATGGTTGGTAGGATTGCTGATAAATTTTTATCTTTACCAAAAGAGGTTCTAATTAGCTCGATGGAACATCATCAAAAATATTTTAGTTTGCTTGACGCAGATGGGAAACTGGCTAATAAATTTATTTTTGTCGCTAATAATGCTCCAGAAGATCAAAAGTTGATTATTGATGGAAATGAAAGGGTTCTATCAGCGCGCCTTGAAGACGCTTTATATTTTTATCAACAGGATTTAAAGCGTGATTTAGCCTCTCAGAAGGAGGCGCTTGAAAAGGTTATCTTTCATGCGAAGCTAGGAAGTTTGTATGAGAAGTCTTTAAGGCTTGAAAAAATAACTAAGTTTTTACGACCTGATAATAAATCACTATCTCAGGCAGCTCTGCTTTGTAAAAATGATATTATTTCCGAAATGGTTGGTGAGTTTCCAAATCTACAAGGTATAATGGGTTGCTATTACTCAAAGTCTAGAGGAGATGGGGGTAATGTTGCTGCAATGATTCAAAACCACTATAAGCCTCAAGGGTCAAATGATGATTGCCCTTCCGGAGATGATGCTATTTTGGCACTCTCAGATAAGATGGATAATTTAGTTGGTTTGATGCTTGCGGGAGAGCGAGCTAGCGGTTCGAAAGACCCCTACGCCCTAAGAAGGCAAGCGCTCGGTATTGTAAGGCTCATTCTAGAGAACAACTTATCAATTAATTTATTAGATCTTGTTGATTATAGTGCGTCTTTATATGATTTGAAGAATGAAGAAGTAAAACAGCAGATATTACTTTTTATTGAAGACAGGGCAAAATATTATCTTAAAGATTTATATCCACAAAATATAGTTAATGCGGCCCTTGACCTAATAAAAAATTCGGACCTAAATCAAATAAGTATAAAAATAAAAGACCTGTCATATTTTCTTACTAAACAAGATGGGCAAGATTTGATAGCCGTTTACCGCAGGGCTTGTAATATTTTAGGTAATGAAGTTTATAATTTTGATCCTAGGGAAGATTTGTTAAGATCAGAATATGAAGAAAAATTATATTACTTTTTAAAAGAAAACCAACAAAAGATAGAAGGTTATATTGCAGATAGAGAGTATAAAGAGCTATTTACACTGCTTGGCTCGATGAAGGAAATATTATTTAGCTTTTTTGATAACGTCATGGTTAAAGATAAAGATATTGAAGTGGCAAATAACAGATTATCGATGCTTTATATGGTCAAAAAAACTTTTCATCAAATTGCTGACTTTAGTAAGTTATAAGAATTATGAGCGATATAAATAAAGCGGCTAAGTTAATTGATGCTGGTGAGTTAGTAGTGTTTCCCACAGAAACAGTTTATGGTATAGGGGCGGACGCGACGAATCAGGATGCGTGTTTAAGCATCTTTCAAGCCAAGGGTAGGCCAGCTCATAATCCGCTTATAGTACATGTTGCATCAGTTGATCAGGCTAAGGAAATAGCTGTTTTTAATGAAGATGCAAATAAAATAGCACAGCTATGGCCTGGACCAATTAGCATGGTTTTACCTCTGAAAGCTTCTCATAAAATAGCCAAAAGCGTAACAGCTGGTCTAGAAACGATAGCATTACGGGTGCCCGCTCATCCTATGGCCCTTGATTTAATTAATAGGAGCGGAAAGCCAATAGCCGCTCCTAGTGCGAATATATCGGGGAAGCTTAGTTCGACAACAAACCAGCAGGCTAGGGAGTATTTCTCAGGCATGGTGCACATCATGGAGAATAATATTTCGTGTGAGGTGGGCCTAGAGTCAACTATAATTGATCTAACAACTGATCAACCAGTGATATTACGTCATGGTTTTTTTACAAAAGATTTTTTATCAAATCATTTGCTCAAAAATATAAGTTTTGCTGATAAAAACTCCTCTATTAAGGCCCCTGGCATGATGCTTAAGCACTATGCTCCCAAAACAAAATTGCGTCTTAATGCAAACTCTTTAAATAAAGGAGAGGTTGGTTTGAATTTTGGAAATACTACACTTGATTCGCCTGGGTCAATAAATCTAAGCCCAACAGGCAACCTTAATGAAGCTGCAATAAATCTATATAAATACCTGCACCAGCTTGACATTTATGCAACACATAATAACCATGACGTGATATCTGTTGCCCCTATACCACAAAAAGGAATCGGATTAGCTATTAATGACCGATTGCAAAGAGCGTCTGAATAAAAATTTACTCGCATGTCATTTACCTCTAGTTTCAATTACTAGTTTATAGTAAGCTAATAAGAAACATTATAAGGAGATTTTATATGAAAAATAAGAATCAATTTAAGTCATTAGTAGTAAGTGACTTAGATATTTCGTGTAAAAAAATGGCTACTATACTAAGTGATATTCGTCAAGAGCAGTTTGATGAAATAAAGGTGGTGAGCTCAAATCTTAATGACTTAATGGCTTTTCTTATTATGGAGGCTGCAGCAGGGACTTGCGTAAGCAGTATAGATCTAAGCGATAATGAGATTTCATTACTTGGCTTCTTGGGAATTTTAAAAAGAGCAGTGGATCTTCCAGATCTTAGAAAATTAGATTTAAGTTATAATGGCATAGTTAATGAACCAGATATTGGTAAATATATGGTGTCTTTAGGCGGATTTGAAGGTACTAAATTATCTAGTTTAAACCTAGAGTCAAACTATCTTCGTTTAAACAATTGGGATATTATCGGGTCTTTAAGAGAGCAAGGGTTAGGAGTGGAATTTGTAAACCTATCGGATAATGCTTTTTGTATAGAACAAATTGACCCAGTTTGCGTCTATTATTCAGCAAAATCTTTTACTCAATATTTGGGATCAATGGGCTCTGAAAATGAAACAACTGAAAAGTTAATCATTGATTGTTCAGTCAATAATAATGATTTCGATTCAAGTAGCGATTGGCCGTAATGTAACATCAAAGGAAGTATCTTGATCGTTCAATGACTTGTTTCCTTGGTATTTAGGCGTTATTTTGTCATAATATTATTTTAATATGAGCTACTTAGATACGTTTATGAGATTATTATTCATCATTATTTTTTTTCTAACTAATCAGGCAATAGCTGAAATATATATAGCTAACAACGTCTCGGAGATTAGTGTTACCTTAATTAAATCATTGAAAGATCGAGATGCTTCACGCTCATTAATATTATTTCCAATGGATAGGTTTTTGTTGGAGCCAAAGCATCCAGCTTTTTACTCTTCTGATCAGCATTCAGAGTTTTTAATTAAGAAATATGGTAAAAAAATAAAATTATCAAGAAAGCCTTATCTAGATGAACTGATACTAACAAATTACGATCAGCAACTAAGTGACCCCAACATTATTGAGTTTATTAATGAACTGCAAAAATTTAACGTTCCCATGCTAGCAGTTACAAGGAACATATCAGGTAGCATTGATGGAATATCGCACCTAGAGGTGTGGAACTGGTTAAAGTTAAAAGAGTTTGGAATAGATTTATCCTCAAGTCCCCTTGGTAAATATCAAATTCGTTTTGACAAACGCTTGAAGCAGGTTCGAGGTACTTACCCAACTTTATATAAAGGATTATTATCTTGCAATAGCTATTTGCGCGAAAATTCTCCTCAATCAATCCTAGCCTCTTTATTTGCCGTTAAATTAAAATGGTTACCTGATATTATTTATGCAATTGACAGAAATGAGGGGTATTTAAAATCCCTTGAAAGCCAATTCAAAACTCTTCGACCTGATGTGCAATTTATAGGTTTTGTTTATGCCCCTAAAGAAAAGATAAGCAAGTTGCCAGTAAAAGAGTTTGAGCAGTTTTGGAGTGATTTAGTGATTAAATTAAATAAAGTACAGCGCAGGGAATTAGATGAATCGGGAGATCCTTATGAACAGTAATAATATAAGCTGGTATGGTGTTTTTAAAATTATTATATTTAACATATTAATAATATTACCATTATCATCTCAAGCGAAAGTCATGAGCTTAAAGTCTATTGACGAGTCTTTTAAACAGAAATTGCTTAATTGGGCGGATGAAAATACGGTAATATTAATTGAAGTAGACGGTACAATTATGGTTCCTCAGTCAGATATGTTTGCGAAAAGTAAAAGCCCTTATAATAATTTTATCAACAACTTAGCAAAGCTAGGAAAGCGTAATGATAATTATAATTCAATGATTGCGCAGTGGTATCAACAAAGAAAGGTGAAGCTTGTTGATGAACAATGGGTTGAGGTAATTGAATCATTAAAAGAAAATGGGGCAAAAATATTTGGTATCTGTTCTCATCCTATTCATTTGCTTAATATAGAGCAAAAGCGCTTGTATGAGCTTGGTAATTTTGGTATTAAATTTACAAATGAGATTGGCAATAATGCACAATTTATCATTAAAAAACAGGGGGATTGGTTTGCTCGTTTTGATCGTGGTGTGATCTTTACGGGTCCTTACAGCCAATCCAGGATAATCATGGACTTTTTACGCTACACCTACATTCCCAAAAAATTAATGATTATTTCTCATAAAGAACGTGAAATAGAGCATATCGATAAGAAACTACGTATTTTTAATATAAAATTTTATAGCATAAAATATTATGGAGCTAAGCAAATATCAAATAAGCCAATTAAAGAAGTTGTCGAGTTTCAACAACGAGAGCTCATGACAAAAAAAGTATGGCATGAAGATGAGTCAGTGAAACAGATTTTAAATATTAGGTAGGCAAAATAAATTCGGTAAAAAGTACTCATGCGTAGCATGTGCAACTTTTTGGCGGATTAGCTTATTATCCACAAAATATGTGTATAACCTTGTGGATAAGCTGTTAATATAGCGTATAGAAAGCTTGGATTGTCGGGGGTGCTGAATAAGATGATTAAAAAATAAGCACCCACTGCAAACCCCTTGATAGAGCTAGGTTAATTTATTATAACTAATTAACAAAGATGATTTTTTGAGTAACTAGTTTGGTAAAAAGCACCTATTGTGGATAAAATTATAGATTTCACCTTATGTATATGATATATAAAAAAAATTGTTAAAATATAATTGTAAGTAATATATGTCATTTCAATTACATGAGCGCTTAGAAAAGGATGCTATATATGTATCAGATAAAAGTTTGTGTCAAATAAGGCTGGTTAATAATAGTGATTTTCCGTGGCTAATATTAGTACCTAAATTAGAAAATATCACTGAGATAACGGATTTATCCCTAGAGCAATATCAAAAAATGAATTCTGAAATTTTGGATGTTTCAAAAATAATGCAGAAATTATTTTCTCCAGATAAGCTTAATATTGCAACAATAGGCAATATAGTCTCGCAAATGCATATTCATATCATTGCAAGGTATAAAAATGATAAATTATTCCCAGACCCAGTATGGGGGCATCCTGCAACGCCTTACTCCGAACAGGAGCTTAAGCGAATGCAGGAAAATTTATTAAGTTTGTTATAACATTTAGCTATACTTATGATATTAGCCGTTTGTCAATTCTAAGATATTACCATTTGACTCTATACCAGCCAGATCTAGGTCATTGTTTTCTGGGAAGTTGCCATTTGCTAAGCTAAAGTCATCTAGGTTACTTTTTTGTTGAGTTAAAGTATATCCCGCCCGGCTATAACCCTTTACCACATCTTGTAGAGATGGAAATTCACTTTGCAATGACTCTGGAGCAATACGTTTCGCAAGTTCATTAATTACTATTGTACTATATTTATTCTTCTCTAATAAAGATATAATTAAGTTAGTAGCGTTTACATCTAAGGCTTTTCCTAAAGGAGTTATTTTTTTGTGGTTGATCGGAGCACTTATAGTCCCCCCATTATCGAATAAATATTTAGCAATATCTTTTTGTCCTTGATTAACAGCTCCATCTAGAGGTGTGCTGCCATCTTGGCGAGCATGATTGACATCAGCTCCGCGCTCTACTAAAAACTTAACAGCTTCGAGGTTGCCTACAAAGGCCATGCTACCTAAAGCTGACTGGCCCTTTTTGTCAGTCTGGTCAATATTTACACCTTCTTCTAAAAGTTTATCAATTTTCTCAAAGTCACTATTTCTACACAAAATGCTCAATTGCTTATTAACCTTCTCTATAAATTTATTATGTTTTTTAGAGAGTGTATCCTGCTCGGCTCCATGAGATAGTAAATACAAAGCTAAATTTGTATTATTTTGTTCGCAAGCTTTTTCTAACGATTGAGATTTATTAAAATTTGTGTCATGCTCTACAAAGAATTTCAACAACTCAATATTGTTTGACTCTAGAAGCTTAGAGGAAGCTGTACCATCTTTGTTAACCCTGTTTAAAGCATCTGGGGCTTTTTTTATTAAATCGCGAGCTTCATCTAAATTCTTACCCTCAAGCGCTGCGAGTAATTTTTTATCTATAAGCTGGTTGTCTTGCTCTACTATTTCCTCATCACTCTCTTCTTTCTTAGTCTCTATTTTTTGCTCGGCATTTTTGCTCTCTTCTTTTTCTTGTTGCAATAAGTTTAATAGTTCTTCGGTTTCTCTTAGTTTCTTCTGCATCTCGAGGTTTTGAGCATTGGCTTCTTCTAATTTCTGTTCCATATCGAATTTTTGATTATCGGCTATGAGTAACTGTTCTTCTAGATCTAATTTTTCGTTCTTAATTTCTAGTAGCTTCTTTGCTTCTACTAATCTTTTAGTTGTGATTGTTTTTGTTTTATCCTTTAGTTTAATATTTTCTTCGATAATTTTACCTAACTCTTGATTCATTTCTAAGTTGTTAGCTTTAGCTTCTTCTAATTCCTTCTGCATTTTTAAGTTTGCAGCGTTAATTTTTTCTGGCTCTTGTTCTATCGGCAACTCTTCAACATCAGCCTTTTCTTGTTTTCGTTGGGGCTTTATAGCTCTTTGATCGTCGCGTGTCCCTAATAATTTTGTCACCTCTGGGCTCATAGCAATATGCTTCATGCATGGATGATTTTTATCGGCGCCTTTTGCTAATAACCACTTCGCAAAATCTATATCGTTCTGAATGCAAGCCATATATAAAGGTGTGTGATCTAATATGGTGATGCTATGATCAATATTAGAATTATTATACTTCAATAAAATTTCTAATGTTTCACGATCTTTAACTTTAAAAGCGTGTTGAACAAATTCATCTGACGCTAAAGGGCTATAATATTTCTTTAAGTCTGATTCATCCATTTTGTTAACTAGTAACTTAAATAAATCTAGATTATAACTTGCCCTAGCGTGATCCATAGGGGTCATCTTATATCCATCTGTATAATGAATATTAGTACCAGCATCCAAGAGTAATTCACAGATTTCCACTTTCCTTTCTGGGGTTGTGTGCCTTGAGTTGATGGCAGCTAGCAAAGGCGTTTGCGAAAGGGTTGTTTCTACGTAAGATAAGAGATCAAGCTTTTTTTTATTAGTATCTATATAATCCCTGTTATTAAGAAACAATTTTACAAACTCTAAGTGACCGATTTTGCAAGCTTCGTGCAAATACGAAGTACGATCGTTGATTATTAGGCTTGTGCCACAGTTAATTTCGTTTATAACTCCTTTGATATCGTTATTATGATAATAATGTGTTAACATGTCTGTAACGTGCTCATTAGCAATATGAAAAGCAATAAGCTTATTTTTTGGGGAAGCGGAGGGTGAACTAATAGTAGGCTCTGAAGATTTTCTTTTATTGTTTTTAGGCATAATTAGTAGCTTGTTATATTAAATTAATAAAAGGTTAAATAACATTAATAATTAAAGATGTCAAGATATTAATTTTTTTACAAATACCCAATTTAACATAACAAATTAGAATAGGGCTAATAAATTAATTGCAAAGAAAATACTATATGATAATCTACAAATGACAGAATCATTGAAGATAACTAGAAACAAATGAAGATTATATGAAAAGAAAATTTTGGTTAATTGTCGTATTATGTTTTTTTATAGTTGCTAGTTTTATTTATTTTATTTATTCTCAGAAAAACTCTGTAATACCCACCCTAGAAGAGGCTCATGGTCCAACGAAAATAAGACCCAAAGAAGCTGGTGGGATCGTTATACCTAATTCAGATAGTTTAATATATCAAGATAGTTCCCATCTTTCTAAGAAGGTGGTTATTTTACCTAGCCCAGAACAACCGCTAGACATAACTTTTAACAGGAAGCGCAAAAACGAAATAATTTATACGGATTCAATTGATGACATACTAAATAATATTGAGTATTATGAACAAATATATGTTGATCAACCAACCGAAGACAAGAATGCAGAAGATGATTTTATTTTGCCTAACTTAATATCATCTGAAAAAATTATTTCTGATAAAGATCCAAAATTAATGGTGAAAAATACGAGGCTTAATATTATTAGATCCAAAGAAAAGCGTTTTGAAAAATTAAATTTAAAAAACTTTGTTAATGATAATTTTTATAAAGTTCAGATTTCTGTGGCATTTACGGAAAACAGCGCTCGGAGTAAGTGGAATCAATTGCAGCAAAAACATATCAAAGCATTGTTAAATACGAACTTACTTCTACAAAGAGCAAAAGGTATTAATGGTAAAATATATTATTTAGTGATGGCTGGACCTTATAACTCCTTATCCAAAGCAAAGCATGTTTGTCGGCAGCTAATTTCAAATCATCAAAATTGTATTGTTACTAAATAGTTAGCCCGGCAAAAAGTTGCACATGCTGCGCATGAGTACTTTTTGAGGTATAAGCTAAATAGAGAAAGAATTCCCGCATCCGCACTTTGCTGCTGCTTGCGGATTGATTATTTGAAAATAACTATTCCCAAGTTCTTCCACAAAATCAATAGTACAATTATTTAAAAAATCTTGCGATATAGGGTCAATGACGACTTTAATATCACTTATTTCAAGAACATAATCATCCTCTTTTATTTCACTAGTCAGCTTATAATCATACATAAAACCAGAACAACCACCGCTATCAACCGTTACCCTCAAGGCGCAAACAGGAGTTTTTTGTTTATTTATTAGTTCTTTCACTCTTTGTATTGCAGATTTTGTAATATTAATTTGCATTTAACTAGGTACCTGATTTACTACTGCCATTATCGCAGAAAATGTTTGAAAAAAAATTTACCTAATTATATAATCTTCAATAGAATAATACAAGAGATTTAACTATGATGCTTAAAAGTTATGCGTGCCATGCAAAAAATTCACGCGGTAGATTATATGCTGAGAAAATAACTCCTTACCGAAATGAGTTTGAAAGAGACCGCGATCGAATAGTGCATTCTAATGCTTTTAAGCGTCTTCAATGCAAGACGCAAGTTTTTGTGAACCACGAGGGGGATCACTACCGCAACCGGATGACACATTCTATGGAGGTGTCGACTATAGCTCGTTCGATCTCAAAAGAGCTAGGATTGAATGATGACCTTGCTGAAGGCGTTGCTCTAGCGCACGACCTTGGTCATACCCCATTTGGGCATGCGGGTGAGGATGCTCTTAATGAGTGCATGAAAAATTATGGTGGATTTTCTCATAACGCACATTCTTTTAAAATACTAACTTACATTGAGCAGAAATATGCGGCTTATAATGGACTTAACCTTACCTGGGAAGTTCTAGAGGGAATTGTTAAGCATAACGGTCCCGTGGAGCATACGGATGCATATAATTATATTTTTGAATATGATGCTAATACGCAAAAACTAGACCTTAATAAACGCTCTTCTCTTGAGTCTCAAGTTGCTGCCTTATCCGATGATATTGCCTATGTGTGCCATGATCTTGAAGATAGTATAAAAGCAGGTATTTTTACTCATCAAGATTTAGCTGAAATAGAATTTATAGATATCTTTATTAAAGAAATTAAGGCTATTCACCCTAATATAGATGATGCCAGGTTGATATATGAAGTAGGGCGTAAATTAATGCATCATTTTATTAAAAGCCTACTTTTACAAACTAGAGAGAATATTGCAAAAAATAATATTAAATATGAAGAAGATGTTCGTAACTTAAATAGTCAATTGGTACTATTTACCCAGCCAGTCTGGAAAGAAGTGAAATTAATTAAAGACTTTTTGATGAAAAAAGTATATAAACATCATCGAATAGCATCTGTTACGCATCAATGTAAAAACGTTATTAAAGATTTGTTTAAACTCTACGTGCAAAATACGGAATTACTGCCGCTGAGTTGGCAGGAGATTATCGACCAGGGTAATGAAAAGCAAAAAATATCTATAATAGCTGATTATATTGCTGGCATGACGGATCGTTTTGCTATAAAACAATATCAATCTTATTATAATTTAAATTTTGCTAATACCGGACTATGAATATTTTTAATGAATTATGGAACGATCTGCAGGCGGCAGGTCAGCATATCTGTAAAGATAAAGATGTGTGGAAGAACGCTACATTAGAAACCCCGAAAGATCATCTAAATGGTGATATATCAACAAATGTTGCCATGATTGTTGCCTCTAAGGAAGGGGGGAATCCAAGGGAAATTGCATTGAATTTAAAAGATCATTTAGTCGAAATACCATACTTAGCTCATATCGAGGTGGCTGGCCCTGGCTTTATTAATTTTACAATTAAAGCTGACAAGTGGTATGAATGCATTAAGAGCATATTACAAAATCATGATGATTTCTGGAAATGTAATATAGGAAAAGGTCAAAAGGTCAATGTAGAATTTGTTTCAGCTAACCCTACAGGCCCTATGCACGTTGGTCATGCTAGAGGAGCGGTGTATGGCGATGCTTTAGCCAATATACTACAATCGTGTGGCTATGATGTTACTAAAGAGTACTATATTAATGACGCCGGTTCACAAATTGACATATTATTAGACAGTACCTTTATTCGCTATCAAGAAGCTCAAACAGGAAAAAAAATAGAAGTACCAGAAGGCCTATACCCTGGTAGTTATTTAATTGAGGTTGGAGAAAAGTTGTCAAAAAAATTTGGCGATCAATTGCTATCTCTAACAAAAGCCCAGATGCATCAACAAATCAAAGATTTTGTTCTCAATGAGATGATGATAATGATTAAAAACGACCTGGATAAATTAGGCGTAAAGCATGATGTATTTTTCTCAGAGCAAGAGCTTCATAAGAACAATAAAATTGATGATGCAATCAAAACTTTAGAATCTAAGGGTTTGATTTACAAAGGTATTCTTCCTCCGCCTAAAGGTAAAATTAATGAAAAGTGGGAAGAAAAAGAGCAGCTTTTATTTAAGTCAACTAATTATGGAGATGATCAAGATAGAGCCATACAAAAAGGCGATGGTACTTGGTCTTATTTGGCGGCTGACTTTGCCTATGCAAAAGATAAAATAGATCGTGGTTTTGAGAATTTAATTTATATATTAGGGGCTGATCATAGTGGCTATGTTAAAAGAATTAAGGCCGTTATTGATGCTTTAAGCGATGGTGAAGTAAAGAGTGATATCAGAATTAGCCAGCTAGTCAACTTCGTTAAAGACGGACAACCGGTGAAAATGTCAAAACGAAGTGGTAATTTTATGACTATTAGTGATGTGACAGATCAAGTTAGTCGTGACATTATTCGTTTTATTATGCTCACTCGTCGTAATGATATGTTGTTAGATTTCGATTTTAGCAAAGTTCTTGAGCAATCAAAAGATAACCCTGTATTTTATGTGCAATATGCTCATGTACGTTTAAAATCTATTTTAGCTAAAGCTAAGGAAAATATGCCAGAGGCTTTTGACAAGTTCTTAAGTGGAGATTTTGATCTATCGCTATTATCATCTGAAACAGAAATTCAAATAATAAAATCTCTTGCTTCATGGCCTAAAATACTATCTTCATCGGCTAAGTTCAGAGAGCCACAACGCGTTGCGTACTATTTAATTGATATTGCATCTAGTTTTCATGCCATTTGGAACCTTGGTAAGGATGATTCAGACTATCGTTTCGTTACTAATGATAATATAGAAAAAACAGTTGCAAGATTAGCTCTAGCGGAAAGTATTCGTAAAGTAATCGCTGTTGGTTTTGATGTGATAGGCGTCAAGCCGATGGATAAGATGTAATTATTTGAATAACTTCTTGCTATTGGGGAAAGATGAGCGGGCAATCAAGCGAAATAAAGCTTAGTTTAGTGACGGCTATTGAAAATGATGATATAATTCAATTCAATGATATTTTAGAGAATAATAACATAAATACTCAAATCATGTTTCAGTATTTATTAGCGGTTGCTTCTGGGTATAAGAAAACAGAATTTATTAAAAATATAATGAGTAGACATAGCTTTTCAAAGGAAACTATGGTTCATAAGAATAATATACTAAACATTGCTGCTCAACAGGACGACACCGAGCTATTACAAAAGATATTAGAATTGAAGATAGATATAAATTCAGTAGGTCTACAGGGCAACACACCTCTTCACATAGCAGCTCAATATGGAAATAATAATTCTATAACTTTATTGCTAGATAACGGCGCAAAAACTTATAAAAAGAACTGCGATGGTAATACGCCTCTTCATATAGCAGCACTAAAACATCATAAGGATGTTCTTAAACTTCTGTTAGATTTTGAGCCTTGCCAGTCTGGTTGCTTTTCATTTTTTAAAAGTTTTTTTAATTATGCGCCAGCTAACATTAAAAATAAAGAGGGAGACACTATAATTCATCTCTTGATTAAAAAAGATTATTGGAGCAATAAGGATTTGGTTATCTCGATATTAGATAATTACTATTTTTTTGACTCTATTAATAATGAGCTTGGTGGAGTTTTGCATTATGCCACTGTAAATAATGATGTAGAATTTATTGAAGACATTAATAAATTAGGGGTGGATCTAAATAAACCAAATGCCGTTGGTAACACACCTCTTCATATAGCGGCGGCTGATGGAAAATTATTCGAAGCATTTAAATGCTTAATCAGAGCTGGTGCAAATAAACATGTTTGGAATTATAATAACCAGTTACCCATAGATTGTGCTACAGATAAGGCTGCTCAGATACTAAACGCCGAGAATCCACGTCAGTGCATAACCGATAATTTTTGTGAAAGTGACGATTTATATGTTTCTTTTGGTGGTCAAGAATGTGAAATTAATCTAGGTTTATTAGGTTCGTAATTCACTATATAGTAACCTCAGCTCATGAAATACGGTAAGGCCAAGCAAATTCACCGAAAAATGCTTATGCATAGTATGCGCAACTTTTCGGTGAGTGAACAAGAAAGCTTAGCGCAAAGCGATAATGCTCAAAATAATAGCCCCAGTCATAAATTTCAGATCAGAAGGAGCCAAGCCCACAAGCAAGGCCATTCCTTGTATTTGCTGATAAATAATGGCTCCGACCAATGGTGCAGCTATGGTTTTTATTAAGGAGTTATTGCCAATGACTTTTTCACCAATCATCATCGCAGCAAGCGCTTGAATGATAATGCCAAGACTCATGCCAATATCTGCATATCCATATATTTGTACAAACAGTACTCCGGCTAAGCCTGATAAGCAATTGCCTATAAACAAGCCAAACATGACATTATGATTAATATTCACTGATTGCCGCTTGGCAAAATTTGGATTTAACCCAACGGCTCTAAAACGTAGCCCCTGTTCAGTTCTTAAAAAAAGTAAAATAGCACTTAGTAGGAAAATATTGATAAGTAGTAGGGTAATGATTTGTAAATTTAAACCGCTTAAAAAGTAATTAATGAAGCTATCAGTATTGGGTATAATGAGGCTTGGTTTGCCCATCACCCGTAAATTGACGCTATATATCATAGTACTTACTATAATCCCGGCAAGTAATGTATTAACTTTATACCTTAGATGAATGAGGGCAGTACACACCCCCGCGACTCCAGCAATGATTGTTGCAATAATTATTGAGCTTGGAAGGTTGAATCCAGAGACTAGTAATGCACCATACACGCATCCTCCAAGAGGATAGGATCCTTCAGCTGTTAGATCTGGGAAGTCTAATAGTTTAAAAGGTATCATGACCCCAAGAACTAGTACAGCAAGAATGAGGCCTTGGCCTAAACCACCTATCATAACATCAGTTAAAATCTCAATCATATTAATTCTCCGGCTTCATGAAGTAACTCCAGGATTTTATTTTCATCTAGAGATAATTTTTCTTTTTGAGTAAAATCGTTGATGATGCGACCATGACTCATAATGATTAGTCTATTACCATAGGTCAGGGCATCTTTTATATTATGGGTAATCATTAACGTGGTTAAACGGCGTTGGTTTATATTTTTGTCAGTAAAATTCATTATTTTATTATGACTCCGTGGATCAAGGGCGCTAGTATGTTCATCTAGTAGCAATAAATTAGACTCGCTTGTGACTGCCATTAAAGTGGCTATAGCTTGTCTTTGCCCTCCTGAAAGATCCGACATTTTTGTATTAATTGAGTTTTCAAGACCCAGGCCAAGGTCTTTTATTTGCTGAGTTAATTTGTTTTTACTTGAGTGATAAAAAGCAAATGTAGCCTCTCTGGTGCGCATTTTACTAAGTGCTAAATTCTCCATTAAAGTAAGGTCTCCAACAGTCCCCTTGTTAATATCCTGAGATACAGAAGCAATCATTTTAGACCTTTGATTCATAGCTTTATTAGTAATATGTTGATTATCTAAAAATATTTCGCCCGAATCCTCCTTATATTCACCAGATATAACTTTTAATAATGTCGATTTACCAGATCCATTACTTCCTAAAATAACACAATACTCACCCGCCTTTATGTGTAGATTAATGTTATCTAAAGCTGGCTTAGCGTTTTGGGGGAAGAATTTTGATATTTCTTTTAAGCGTAACATCAGATTTACTCAATTATTGTTAGGTTTTTTATGTCTGTTGGAATGGTTAGGTTTATTTTTTCCGCCCGTTTTTTACTGATATATCCTTTATGTTCGCTTGCTTGGGGGTAAGAAACGGGTATATTTTCTATTTTTGTGCCTTTTAATATCTGGTCAATAATTTTCGCTGCATTAACGCCAATTTTACCATGGGAGACGCCGTAGCTAGCAAGTACGTTATCGTTAATTACATCGTCATGGTCAAAGTTGATCACAGCAATATTCATGGATTCAGCCGCTCTTACTATAGAGGGTAAGGCGGATTGAACAGCTGCACTTGACCCTGTATAAATAAAATCAACATTATTTTTAAAAATATTAATTCTAGTAGCAGCATCACGACTATGCTCAAGGGGAACCTTCATCAACTCTAGGCCGTTGTTGGAAGTCGCCTTTTCTAGCATTTTAATTAAAGCGGCGTCATTAGCTTCTCCAGTAGAGTACATCACACCGACTCTCTTAGCATTAGGAATTAGTTTTGCGCTAAACTTCAGCAGTAATTCTAAGTTTTGTTTGTCTGATACGCCTGTCATATTCATTTTGCCCATCAGTCCAGATTCATTGGGATCCGTCACGTTAACAAAAACTAAGGGCACATCGAGAACCTGTTTTTTCGCGTGTTGAGAAACAGGAGTGGAGATCGAAACCAATACATTAGGTTTCCTGGTAAGAAGAGTGGTAATCATTTGTGATATTAATGATGTCTCAAAATTCACATCACTTACCCTATAGCGTATAGTCTTGCCCTCAACGTAACCCAGATTGTTTAAACCCTCTTTAATCCCCTCTATTGTTTCTTCCAAAGAAGAGTGGGGGCCATAATTAGCAATTGCTATTAAGGGCAAAGAATTATCTTCTTTGTTTTGAGTGTTATAAATATAGATACCAGCAATTAAGGTGAAAGCTATTAAACAAATTTTGATTAGTTTGCGCATGATGAGTAATATTTATCGATGAAATTTAACAAGCTATGATTATAGCTAACTACAACTTAATAATAAAGAAAAAATATGGATTGCTGTCATTTAGTTGTATTTCTAAAATCTTAATGCACCAAAAGGCCAATTATTAATACTTTTTAATAAAAATGCCTTTTATAAAAATTAAGAAAAATTATCTTTAAAGAAACAAACAAGATACTTAAGGTAGATTTAACAAATTTTTTTATTATTTATTGTCACAAATAAGTTATTGATATTCGGTATTAAAGTTAGTTAATTATATATTTATAGAAAAACACATTAATGATAAGTGAAAAAGAATTATATTAATTTATATATTGATTAATCGGGTGTTAATCACTTTGTGTTTTATTAGGTATTGTGTAAATGAAAAAAGGTGTTATTAAATTACAGGCGCCATTTGAGAAAATAAGAAATCTTAACTGTTCGCCAGAGGTCAAGTTATATAAAGCGATAATATTGCAGGCTATTATTGATGCTTCAAATAATTCCGATAATATGGTTGCAGTTAAGATAGAGAGTAGCGCCAGAGAATGGCTATTTAATGACTCTAAATGGTTAAATGATGTTTGCGATAAAGCTAAGCTAGAAGTTTGTTATGTTCGTAAAACTGCTAAAGGGATGATAAAGCATAACTCAAAAAATATATGCGATTTATAATTTTGAAGTTATATATCTTGCATTTTTATAAATATTTAGATTATAATAGTACTCAGGAAACTAAATTTATAGGAGTTATACATGCAGGTACAAATTTCAGGGCAACATATTTCATTATCAGAATCTTTGCAAAAATATGTCGAAAATCGCACTCAAGAGGTAGTGCAAAAATATTTTGCTGATGCGCCAAATTCTCATGTTTATTTTTCGCAAAATCATCGAGAATTCACTTGTGATATTGTGGTAAATGAAGGAACAGGGCGTCATATTTTTCTAAAAAGTCATGCTGTATGCGATGATGTTTATAGTGCTTATGACCAGTCAATTAGCAAGATGGAAAAGCAGCTGCGAAAATATAAATCAAAGCTACGTGACCATAGTAATAGAATAAAACCATCAGAAGCTTTGCTCGACGCAGTAAGCTACACAATATCATCTGAATTTGACCATGAAGGCGAAGATAACATGGATAATCCCGCTATTATCTCTGAAGAGCCTGTAAATATACTTAACTTATCAGTAGGGCAAGCAGTTATGCACATGGATCTGCATAACTTACCAACCCTAATGTTCCGTAATATTAAAAATGATCGAATTAACGTAGTTTATTATCGTAAAGATGGTAATATTTCCTGGGTTGATCATAAATAATCAAGGATTGATTAACCTCTAAAAACCACGCTTTTTAGAGAGGTGGGCAAAAAAGTACTTATATGTAGCATGAGTACTTTTTTGTAGGTGCATTATAGTGAGCTAATAGGTGCGTATTTCAACTAGAAGCGCCTTCAATTTTCTGCTTCATATTTTGCAAGTAATTGATTACCTTTTTACCTTTAAATAGACCTGCATTACTCGGTAAAAAGCTAATTACTGAATTAAAAAATATTTTCTATAAAAAAACAACGCTTCAGTTTATTTAGCAATACCTAAATTCACACTTTACTAAATTTGAGGTTGCACCGAGTGTGAAATTATGGTATTGTCCAAAATTAATAACTTAATTTATATATAGATTTTTTAAAAAATATTTAGAGTAATTTTATGAGTAAAAATAAAGAAATACTATCCGCTCCTAAGAACGATGATTTTTGTAATGGTAAGGCTATAATTTTTTTTGGTTGTAGTGGTAGCGGCAAAAGCACAGCTATAAACTCAATGTTAGGATGTCATTTATTTGCCAAAGAAAGAGAGCAGAGTATGGGCGAACTTCAAGTTAGTGCAACTGATCCTGTAGTTAAGATATCACATACAATGTCACCTGGTTCAACATCACTTGACAGAATTGCAGAAAAAGATGGAGTTGATATATGGGAATATCCGGGATTCAAGGGTTATGGCATTACGTCCGAGTTGCAAGCAAATAACTCTATTAAATTAATGAAATTACTAAAAAATTATGATCAAACAAAATTTGTTTTTGTTTCAAAATATGATGATTTTTGGGGAACCAGAGGACAGTCATTTAGCGTTCCTTTTGATTGCATGGCAAGTATTTTCGATAACGTAGAATTAGTCAAGGGTTCAATATCAATGGTAATAACAGGATCTTGTAATAAACATACTCCATCCAAGGCAAGGGATAAAATTGTAGAAATAGCAGCAAACCATTCTGACTCGCGTTGTATAGATTATAAGACGGGAAGATTGTTAATGAGTTTAAAAAAAGAATCTATAGCGCTTATTCCTAAAATACAATCCGAAGGAGTTATAACAGAAGACTGGGGAATATGGAAACATATAAGTAAGTCAAATTATTGCAAAGTCACTAATCCGCAATTTTTATATTCGGATAACAAAAAGGTTCTAGATATTATTAAAAAGAAAGAGCACGACGAAAAAGAACAGGAAGAAGCCAACAAAAGCCCTTTAGAAAAAATAAAACTTACCGACGCTCAGAAAGAGTTTTTAAATAAGGTCGCCGATATGTTTTTCCAAATGTACGAAAGTGGATCTTCTTTTTTAACGAAAACTGGTGAGTATATAGGAGCTGTTTTTGGCGCTGCAGCAAGCATGACTGGCCTCAGTAATTTGATGGAATATTTGTCTGCTGCTGACGGTTTACAGTCTACAGAGCCTGAATCTACGACTGAATTATTAGGAGGGGGTAGTGATGTTGAGGGTTCCACAACAGAATAAAATGATAACTAATAAGCGCAATTTATGGTGCTTGTGAACATATAATTGTGAAGTTACTAATTTTTATAGATCTCGGGTTAAAATCCGGGGTCTATTTTTTTTGCGGTGACAAGTTTTTAGAGATGCCCATCTTCATGGGCATGACGTCATATTTTATTAACTTTACGGTGTTATTAACGGCGGGCGGTAATCTAAAAAAACATTTACGTCGTCATTACCGCGCAGGCGGTAATCTTTTTAAAGAACTTAGAGATGCCCATCTTCATGGTCATGACATCATATTTTATTAACTTTACGGTGTTATTAACGGGCGGGCGGTAATCTAAAAAAACATTTACGTCGTCATTACCGCGCAGGCGGTAATCTTCTTAAAGAACTTAGAGATTAACTTTACGTCGTCATTACCGCGCAGGCGGTAATCTTTTTAAAGAACTTAGAGATGCCCATCTTCATGGGCATGACGTCATATTTTATTAAATTTCGCCCGCGCTTTCACCTTCTGGCAAGCTTCCAGATAAATTAGTTTCTTCGCGAGTGGTATTAACAGCAAGTTCTTGTTGTTTTAGGTGCTTAAAAATGTCTTTGGGGTATTTTACGGAGTTTCTAGTGCGTTTTATCGATTCGCCATGTGCAGCTAAGTCTTGCTTTATTTCTTGTAGTTGTTGGTTTGTTTCTTCAAATGATACAAGTAACTCTACAAATTTTTGCTTCAAATCTTCCTTCTCTTCCTGCTTTATATCTTGCCAGTTTAATCTTATCATTGTTATATTTTTACACTATTTAAGTGAGTTTAAGTAAAAGTCACGCCATTATACTGCTTGCTAGTTTCACTTTTACACTAAATATCTTGTTTATTTAATAATTGTAAGATTATTTTATATTATTATCAACGTCAAGGTAGCCCGACGCTAAAGCAAAAGCCCCAAATAGTTGTATTATTGCAACAATTTGGGGCTTTTTCTCAAAAATGAGGTATTTGATTCCTATTTTACAGCCTGATAATAAGCGATTGCCAGGTTAAAAACAAGGGGAAGAAATACTATAGTAACTCTAGATTAATAGCTGAAGTCTTACCTTTTTGCTCTTCTAGGTCAAATTTTACTGGTTGGTTATCAGCTAATTCTCTGATTCCTGACTGCTCTAATGCGCTGATATGTACGAAAACATCTCTATCGCCATTATCAGGTTGAATAAAGCCATATCCTTTTGTTGGATTGAACCACTTAACTTTTCCTTGTGCCATTACGGTCTCCTGTTTTTTAAAATTAAATATTAAGAGTAATTATTTTCTGCGTCTCGTTCGTTTTCTGCAGAAAATTAAGGCACGCAAATGAAGCGTAATTTTAGTATCTGGCAGTCTTGTCTCAAGAGTTTAGTAAAGAATTTAACTCGTTAATTATTATAATAGCTTTTTAGCTAATTGCAAGCGAAATAGCTAAAAAGACTTCTTTATTTATAAAATTACCCTTCAAGAGAGGGTGCTATACTATCTGCTCCTGCTAAATCTGTGTTTGACTGATCAATTTCAGGCTCAATTAAAATTGGCTGAATAATTTCTTCAGCCCCGGAGATGTCTTGAGTTTCATTCTTTGTACTTACCTCTAGAGTAGTAGACTTTAGGTATTTTAGCTCTTCTTGAAGGTTGCTGATAGTTTGAGTATAATTTTGTTCCAACTTTTCTTTTTCTTTGGATAGGTTCTCAAATTTTTGTTTGTAAAAATCTTTAGCCCCTTGAATTCTATCTGCATAATCGTCTTTTAGTCCCTGCAGTTTGTCTTTAAATTCCTGTTTTAACTCACCTTTTAACTCGGCTTTCTCTTCTTTATACTCGCTCTTTATCTCTTTAACTTCGTCTTTATACTTTGACTTTAAAAATGATATTTTGGCCTTGTGCGTTTCTTTCAAATCTGCCATAGCTTTTTCATTAGCCTGATTAAGTATTGTGATATTTTCTTCATGCTTATGAGAAAGCTCTTTATTACTTTCTTCTAAGTTCTCAATCTTATTCGCTAGCAATGCATTTTGACTTTTTAATTTCTGAATTTGTGCAAGATAATCTGTTTTTTGCGTCTGAAGAAAATCTTCTAGCTCTTTAATTTTAGAGTCATATTTTGCAGCAAAATAATCTTCAGCTTTTTCTTTCGCCTTTTCTTTTGCTGTTTTAACTATTATTTCGCCTGATTCTATTGCTGATTCACTAACGTTTGTAACTATTTCAGTAACAACGGTCCCTAAAAAAGAAAAAGCTTTTGTTAGTTTTTCGGCAGCCTTTCTTGCTGATTCAGCTTGCTCTTCGCTTATAATGTCGCTTATTTTATGCTCTTCGTCCATACTTATTACCTTTTGTTAATTAAATTTCATTGAACGTAAAATAAAAGAACTCCACAAATGTGTCAATAACAAATGTGAAGTTCTTGAAATAAAATAGCTTACTATTATTAATTCATGTAGACGTCAAACAACATTGGTTTTCCGCAAGAGATAAATTCATCAACAGGAGATTCTTCATTACCCGCTTCAATAAAATCAGTAATATCATCGCCAGCGTCTGAGATAGTTCCATTTTCAATAGTTTGAACAATTTCAATAAGCTCTTGTTTTTGAGCTTCTAACTCTAAAATCATATCTTTAATGGGCTTCAAATCCGATACATCTTTAAAGTTTTCGATTTTTTCTCCAGCTTTAGTGTCGCCATTGATCACTTTATCAAACTTGTCTTTAATTGATCGAGCTTTTTCTTTTACTTCGTAAGCTTTATTTAGCCGGTCAAAAACTTTTTTTATTTTTAGTATAGTTTTATCCGATGCTATTAACTTTATAAAAAAATTAGCAATATTCTTAAACATTACTCCCCGCAATATATTAATATTATAATACTAATATATTAACACAAAGTAACAAGTTTTTCAACTAAAAAATTAACTAAAATTAATTAGTAGTGTGCTAAATAGTTTTCTAAGCCTTTAAAATTCATGCATTAATCACTCAAAAATTACTTATTGACGTAATATTTATTTTTACTATTTAAGTAATTGATCACCTTATGATTATTCTCCTTCAGCTCGATATAGTTTATATAATAATCTGCTGTAAACCTACCATTAATACTACGCTTTATTAACCTTTCTGACTCTATTTCATCAATAGTAATGTTACTAGCTTCGGCAATTGCATGAACTACTTCCAAAACATCAGCTAATTCTACTTTTAATTCATCTAATGAGGCGGCGTCTTGCACCTCTTTAGACTCTTCCACTATTTTAAGCTTTAATGCTTTTATATATTCTTGATTTGACAAAGCGGAGGAGTTAATTTTAACTCCTTCTTGCACCATTCTTGCGGGTATTTTATCACGGACTAGCTTATTAAATAAATACTTTAGCATCAGATTTTACTTCTAATTAATGTGATAGTCGACTCAATTCCATAAAGCTTGAAAAATGACCCCAACCTTGGTCCTTGCTCTTGCCCCAGAAGTATTTGATATATCTCTTTAAAGAAATCGCGTAAATTATCATAATTTGCCTCCATACCAATTGCATAAATCTGTTTTTGTATCTCTTCCCCGGTTTCATCGCCGGAAAGATTTTCTAGCATTACTATCACTCTTTGCAATAGTTCCTTCTGTCTTTCATCAGCTTTAATGTAATTTTTTGTTATTTTCACGAAATCATTATAGTAATTCACAGCAAAGCTAGTTAAGTGGTCCAGGTAGGGGGCTTTTTCTGGTGAGCTTTCAGGGGCGTATTGTTCGATAAATGCCCATAATACATCTTTACTTTCTGGATTACAAACCGCAGATAAATTTAGTAATAGCGCAAAACTAATGCCATAAGTATTTATATTTGGAACTTTTCCATTATGAATATGATATACTGGACTAGCTAATTTTTTGACAATATCCTCTTCCGCGTGGTATTTTTTATTAAACGTTAGATACTCATCAACGCATTTAGGAATAACATCAAAAAATAATCTCTTAGCTTTGTTAGGAGATTGATACATAAACAAGCTAATACTTTCTTGAGGAGCATAGTGCAGCCACTGGTCAATACTAATACTATTACCTTTTGATTTTGATATCTTGCTACCATCTTTGTCTAAAAATAGCTCGTAAAAGTACTGGACTGGAGGAGTTCCACCTAAAATACGACATATTTCGCTATATATATCAGCATTTGGTCGATGATCCTTACCATACATTTCATAGTCCACATCTAATGCCGCCCAGCGCATGCCAAAATCTGGTTTCCACTGGAGTTTGCAAGCGCCACCAGTGACTGACACAGTGACTAACTTATTATTCCTATCTTCGTATGAAACCGTTTTTGCAGCAGCATCAATGCTTTTAATCGGCACTTGCAGTACCTCGCCGGTTTCTGGGCATATTGGCATGAATGGGGAATAAGTAGCTCTTCTTTCTTCGCGAAAAGTGGGAAGCATAAGATTCATAATATCTTCGTACTTTTCTAAAACTTTTACCATCATATCATCAAATTCACCAGATTGGTAACATTCTGTTGCACTGCGAAATTCATACTTAAATCCAAATTGATCTAGGAATGAACGTAGCTTTTTATTCATGTAATGGCCAAAGCTTTCGCACTCTTCAAAGGGATCTGGCACTTGAGTGAGTGGTTGGTTTAAATTAGATGCAATAAGATCTTGGTTTGGTAAGTTACTAGGTACTTTTCTTAAACCATCCATATCATCTGAGAAGCAGATTAGTTTTGTTGGAATGTCACAAATTTTATTGAAAGCTTGCATTACTAGAGTTGTCCTTTTCACCTCAGCAAACGTACCTATGTGAGGCAAACCCGATGGGCCATAACCAGTTTCAAAAAGAACATAGCCTTTTTTTGGCGCCTTTCCGCCAATATAATCATAAATTCTCTTTGCTTCAATAAAAGGCCAAGCTTTTGATGTAGTGTAGGTATCGAAATCTATTGTCATAATTGCAATTATATAGTTTAATATAGAAATGATAATAATATTCGGATAAATAGTTTATGTCAATCAATCTTAAAAACCATCATTATTTGTTTGTGTGTGTGGTTATAATTAGCTTAGTTTTTGCTTATTTTGTAGAGTATGTTATGGAAATTGCAGCTTGTCCTTTGTGTATATATCAAAGATTTCCTTATCTCATAATACTGACAATTTCAATCATTGGAATGGCTAATAAAAAACCAATGTTAGAACTTTACTTTATAACATGCTTATTTTCATTGCTTTTATCTGCTTATCATAGCGGGGTCGAAAGAGGCTTGTTTGAACTATCCTCTTTTTGCAAACCATTAAATTCAATTAGTAACATGGATTCACTGGATGATTTTCAGAATATGTTATATAATCAGCCCATAGGAATGTGCAATAAGCCAGCTTTAGTCATTTTAAACTTTTCAATGGCCGAATGGAACTTTATTTTAAATATATGTTTAATAGGATTCATATTGCTTCTAAAATTAAAAAGGACAGATAATGCCTAAACCATATTTTAATAATTCAGATCGAATTAAAGAAATTATACGAGTCGATCATGCGGGTGAGTACGGAGCAATGCGTATTTATCAAGGGCAAATAGCCGCAAGCAATAATCAAAAAGAGCTTGAAGTTTTGCAAGATATGCTAGAGCATGAAAAAGAGCATCTAGAGTATTTTGTAAACAAAATAGAGCAGGGGGAGTCTAGACCTACTCTAATGATGCCAATTTGGGATAACCTTGGATTTGCCCTTGGATATATCAGTAAATCAATAAGCTATAGCACTGCGATGCTAACTACCGAAGCTATTGAAGAAGTAATTGTTAAACATTACGAAGAACAAATTGACTATTTAGAACAAGATAACGTGCCAAAAGATCTATGCAATAAAATTAAAAAATTTCGCGATGATGAAGCTGAGCACATTAATATTGCCTTACAAAATAACAGTAGACGCCCCATCTTCAATAGTGTGATTAAAAACACAGTTAAGTTTTTTTGTAAGACTGCTATTTTTATCTCTAAAAAAATATAACAATATGAAGTTAATAATTATGCGCCACGCCGAGGCTTTACCTAGTGTAAACGGTGATCTAAATAGAGAGCTTTCTGAGTATGGAATCATGCAAGCTCAAAATGCGGCAAAAACCATACAAAAATATAAAATTGATAAAGCGTTAGTTTCTTACGCCAAACGCACTATGCAAACAGCTCATATCGTTATGGAGAATGCTCCAACAATAGATCTAGAGATTGTAGAAGAGTTTTATCATGGTAATTACGAAGATATGATGAATATAGTATCCTCTCAAGATAGCAAATATAAAACTTTATTATTAATTGGCCATAACCCGATAATTAGTCACTTTGCATTAAAAGTGATGCAAAGTGATCATCCCGATTATTTCTTTGTATCGGGCAGGGGTATGTCAACAGCGCAGATTGTTATAGTATAGCGAGTTAAGTTGAACTAGGGATATTTTTTGGCTTTTTTTAGCTTAATGTACTAATAAGCCTTTTGAGAATTTCTTCTCTATTTAGAAGGGGAAGAAGGTTCTTCAGCTCTGGCCCATTATTGACTCCAGTTATTGCTAGTCTTAAAGGCATAAATAAAGCCTTTCCCTTTTTCCCAGTTTCTTTTGAAATGACTTTAGTCCATTCTTTCCAAGTGTTTTCATTAATATTCTCGGGTAAGTTTTTACTGGCGCAATCGAGAACTTCTTGGTCTAGGTTGTTATCAGCTTTTTGTGGGTTATAACAAATCTCCCACCAATCTTTTGTTTCAATAATTTTTTTTAAATTAGGACGCACAGCTTCCCAAAAATCTTTGGTTACTTGCGTTAAACCAAGATTACCTAATTCGTCTTTTACCTCTGAATATTCCAGGGTAGTGATTAGTTTTTGATTTAATTGCTCCAGCTCATCAGGCATATAAGTTGTAGGGCTTTTTGAATATGTGGTAATATCAAATTTACTAACTAGCTCATCTATTGTTTTGTGAGGGTGTACATAGTTTGAAGTGCCGATTAAAGCTAAAAAACTATTAATAGTCATTGCCTCAATATTATTCTCATCCCTCATTGAAGCGATGTCAAATCCACCTTCTCGTTTTGATATTTTATCGTCTTTTGTTTTTACTAAACTTAAATGGGCAAAATTAGGAGCAGGGTGACCAATGGCGTCAAACATTTGAATTTGAATAGCTGTATTACTAACATGATCTTCTCCTCTAATAACATTAGTAATACCATAATCAGCGTCATCAACAGTTGAACAAAGCATGTATGTCATGCTTCCATCTGCTCTGATTATAACGGGATCACTTAAATGCTGTCCTTTATATTTAACAGTGCCTTTTATTTCATCTTCCCAGATGATGTCGCTATCTTCTATAAAAAATCGGTAATGAGGTTTTCTTCCCGAGTTTTCATAAGACTTTTGCTGTTCTTCTGTTAGTTTTAAAGCGCTACGATCATAAATTGGCGGCTTACCATTTGCTAGCTGGAATTTCCTTTTGATTTCAAGCTCTTCCGGAGTTTCATAACAAGGATATAACCTACCTTGTTTAATTAATGATTGCTTTACCTCTTCATACCTTGATAAACGATCTGATTGTTTAAAAGATTTATCCCAACTAATACCTAACCATGCCAAATCTTTGATAATTGCTTTTTTATATTCCTCTTTGCTACGAACTAGGTCGGTGTCGTCCATTCGTAAAATAAATTCCCCATTATGTTTTTTTGTATATAAATAATTTATTAAGGCGGTTCTTACATTACCAATATGAAGCATTCCTGTTGGTGAAGGAGCAAATCTTGTAATTATTTTTGACATAAATCTTAGCTATTTCTTTTTTTAATCACTTATCCTAGCATATTTTAAACAAAATGCAGCAATAAATTAGAAGATGTTCTAATCTAAGAAACTATCACTTGATGTATCATCCTGAATACCAGCTTGCATTTGAAGCATTTCTGAAAACGGGCCAACTCCAGAATTTATGTCTCTTAGAATATCAAGAGTTAATTTCATAGAATCGTGTTTCTTTCTTTGGGTATGAGGACTTGGGTGATTAGAGGAATGTTCGTTTATAACCCAAATATTTTTAACATTTTTATGGTGCGAAGAGTGGCTTTTACTTGCGTCAAAAGTATTGTGGTCATAATTAGACTGTTCGCAAGATAAAGAGTTAATGCTACCATTCTTATGATGATGGTGTAAGTTTGCACCTAATTTATTAACATCTACGCTATCATACTTATGTTTTTTATGATGATGGTGCAAGTTTGTACCTAATTTGTTAACATCTACGCTATCATGCTTATGTTTTTTATGATGATGGTGCTTATGATTACGATACTGTACTTCGCGATCATCTTCTAAAAACTCTGGATTAATTTCTAATTTAGTATACTTATATTTATTTAGAATCTCGTCATCGCTATCGGTTGTAGATTTTCTTCTAGGGGTGTGATCTTTCGCTTTTTCCTTTTTTGTATGAACTTCTGGTGAAGATTTTCTTCTGTGTGATGAGTGCTCTGAGTCATGGTGATGATGTTTGTAAGATGATGATGCCACTTGCCTAGAGTCATGGTGACTGTGCTTGTTTTGTACTAACAACATTTTCGAATTATCTATATTTTTTAATCCATTATGTTGACCTACTTCATTATCTTTATCTGCATCACTAATGGAAATAGTGGGGTGCTTTTGCTCTGAAGATTGATTTTTTTTATTTAAAAAGATATCTAAAATTGTCATAAGAAACCTCGTTAAGTGAGTGCTAAGGGTTGTTGATATAAAATATCATCATAATTATTATTATAAATAAATAAAGTTAATAAATAATTAATCAAAAAGGTAGTAAAAATAAATATTTTTTTAATATAGATGTCCGCTTAATTTACTATATATATTATAAATTATCATGAGCTTCTTCCCACTCATAGCTTCCATTCAATTGAAGTATTTCAGCTATAGGTCCAGAGCCTGATTTTAAATCTTTTAAAATATTAAGAGCCGAGTACATAGAATCACTTTCTTGCGCTTGAAACTTTAGTGTCGAAGATTTTGATTTAGAGTCGTTGATAGCCCAAATATTTTTTGCACTTTTGTGAGAGTGACTTTTGATTGAGTCGAAAGTATTATGCTCATAATCTGGATGTTTAGTGGTGTTAAATAATTTTCTTTCATCAAAACTATCATGTTTTTGTTTATTATGTTTTCCTTGCGCGCTTGATAAAAATTCTGGCTGAGCAATTAATTTATTGAATTTAGTTAAACTTGCCTGGTCAATATTTTGTATAGATTTTTTTCTATGCGATGAGTGTGCTGAATCATGGTGATATGAGTTGTGACTTTTTACATGCTTGCTGTAACCTTCCAGATCAATATCAGCAGTAGATTTTCTTCTGGGAGATGAATGTGCTGAATCGTGGTGATACGATTTATGAGAATGGTGATCCCTTGCGTATTTACTATAACCTTCTGCATCAACCTCAGTTGCAGATTTTCTTCTGGGAGATGAATGCGCTGAATCATAGTGATGTGATTTATGAGAATGGTGATCCCTTGCGTATTTACTATAACCTTCTGCATCAACCTCGGTTGCAGATTTTCGTCTATGCGAGGAGTGCGCTGAATCGTGGTGATACGATTTATGAGAATGGTGATCCCTTGCGTATTTACTATAACCTTCTGCATCAACCTCGGTTGCAGATTTTCGTCTATGTGAGGAGTGCGCTGAATCATGGTGATGCGATTTATGAGAGTGGTGATCTCTTGCATATTTACTATAACCCTCTATATCAATATCAGCAGTAGATTTTCTTCTATGTGACGAGTGCGATGAATCGTGATGATGCGATTTATGAGAATGGTGATCCCTTGCATATTTACTATAACCTTCTGCATCAACCTCGGTTGCAGATTTTCTTCTTGGTGAGGAATATGTTGAATCATGATGATGGCTTAAATACTTGCTTTGCTGCGATCTATGAGAACTCTTCTCTAAAGATGATCTAAACCTGGTAGATTTAACTTCACTTGGTTGATTCTGCTCAGTATTTGCTTCAACCTCTATTTGAGGTATTGTTATACCCTTAGAGAAAGGTTTTGGTAAATCTTTTGATAAGTCCTTGATGCTATGTTTATCAACCTTATCAAGGCGCTCATGCTTTTTTATGTATTCACAGTATAACAATTTTGGATAAGATATTAATTTACTAAACACGCTAGGGTTTTCTTCTGCGATAGATTTAGACCTTTGTGTTTTTATTTTGTCGCCACATTCTAATTTATTACTGACATCTGCTGCAGACTTTCTTCTAGGTGTTGATTCATAGGAAGAATGTTTTTCTAATGGATTCTTGCTATTAATAGCAGCTTCTTTGGTACTGGATTCTTTTTTTTTATAATTATTTGAAAGTAAATCGGAAATTGCCATAACGTACCTCGCCAACTAATTTATTGCACCAATGATAGAAATCGCTACCATGAAAGTTATTATAAATAAACTAGGTTAATAAATAATTAATTAAAAGGATGATAAAAATAAACTATTTCTTTGATATGATATTTTTGTTTTAATACTAGTTAAGATAGCTTGAGTTAATATATGGGCAAAAAATAATTGAAACTTAATTGATAATAGTATATATTATGTTTTGCTTGCATTGAGGCAGGTAAAAACGCACGCATATTTAATGTTTGTTGATTGAATCTTATTCAATTTCTATGTGATATGCGGAGGAACTAAACTAACAAAATAAGGAATAAAAAATATGTCTAATTTACCTAAAGTTAGCGTCGAACAATTACTAGACGCTGGTATACATTTCGGCCACACTATATCAAGATGGAACCCTAAAATGGCTCCTTATATTTATGGAGTTCGAGACAACATCCATATCATTGATCTCCAGCAAACTGTTCCCCTAATGAACATGGCGTTAAAAAAAATATACGAAACTGTTAAAAACAATGGAAAAGTGCTATTTGTTGGGAGTAAAGTTCAAGCTACTGAATTGATAGCGGAATATGCTGAAAAATGTGGTCAGTTTTATGTGAATAACAGATGGCTTGGCGGGATGCTAACTAATTGGGGTACTATCTCAAAGTCAATTAAGAAACTAGATCATTTAGAAAGAATTTTAAATGATGATGCTTCGGATAAATACACAAAAAAAGAACTATTAGACTTTACTCGCAAAAGAGAAAAGTTGCTAAAATCATTAGCCGGTATCAGAAAAATCGGAGGCAAGCCTGATTTAATAGTAATTATTGACACAAACAGAGAGCATCTTGCGATTAATGAAGCTGTTAAACTAGGTGTGCCAGTTGTTGCTGTTGTTGATAGTAACTCTAATCCAGATGGTGTTAATTTCCCAATTCCTGGGAATGACGATGCTATTAGATCAATAAAATTATACTGTAATGCTTTTGCTGAAGCGGCGTTAGCAGGCATACAAGATGGTTTAACAGAATCTGGAGTTGATGCAGGCGTTGCAAAAGAGGTTGTGAAAGAAGATAAAACAATGGATGGTGTGAAAAAGCTAGCAAAGCCAGGAAAAGTATCCAAGGCTACTACAGAATCGAAAGCTCCAGCTAAAAAAGCAGCAACTAAAGAAAAGGCTCCAGCTAAAAAAGCTTCTGAGACAAAAACAAAAGTGACCCCTAAAAAGGCTGCTACAAAAAAAACTGAAGAAAAGAAAGAAGCTAAGTAATTCAACTTAAGGGGCATATCAAACAGCCCCTTTCTTTCGTTTTTTATTCACACAGATATTAATATAATTTATAGGAGATTAAGTGTTATGACAATATCAGCATCATTAGTAAAGGAATTAAGAGAAAAAAGTGGCGCCGGCATGATGGATTGCAAAAAAGCTTTAGTTGAAGCTGCTGGTGACTTTGAAAAAGCCGTTGATTGGTTGCGCACGAAGGGCCTAGCTGCAGCTGCAAAAAAATCTGGTAGGGTGGCTGCCGAGGGTTTAACAGCAGTTTCTGTTAGTGGCAATAAGGCTGCTGCGGTAGAGATTAATTCAGAAACAGACTTTGTATCAAGAAATTCTGATTTTCAAAACTTGGTAAAAGAGATATCCGAAAAAGCTGTTGAAGTTGATAGCTTTGATTCCCTAAAATCAACAAAAGTTGCATCTGGCAAAACCGTCGAAGAAGAGGTGGTTGCTAAGGTTTCCACTATTGGAGAGAACATAACTCTTCGTCGTTCACAGCATCTTTCTGTTACTGATGGCGTAATATCTTCATATGTGCATAATTCTACTGCTGATAATATGGGAAAAATATCAGTATTAGTAGCTCTTGAGTCAACGGGTGATAAGGCAAAACTATCTGAAACTGCAAAACTAATAGCAATGCATGTTGCTGCTGCAAAACCCGAGGCTTTGACTAGGGATGAATTAGACCCAGCTTTAATACAAAGAGAAAGGGATATTTTTACAGAGCAAACAAAAGATTCTGGTAAGCCAGCAAATATTATAGAAAAAATGATCGAAGGCAGAATACGCAAGTTTTATGAAGAAGCAGTTCTACTTGATCAGACTTATGTGATTGATGGTAAAACAAAAATTAACGAAGTTATTGCAAACTTATCAAAAGAAATTGGTGCAGATGTGCAGTTAAAATCTTATGTAAGGTTTGAAACAGGAGAGGGCATCGAAAAAGAAGAGGCTAATTTTGCTGACGAAGTTGCTTCAATGACGAAGAACTAATTTGCTATAATAGCCGGGGACATTAGTCAGTGATTAGCTTTTTACCGAATTTTGCAGGCCTATTTTAAAAGATGAAGTAGAAAATTGAAGGCAATTCATTTTTATTTTCTATATTATAGATCAAAGCATTATCTCAGATTGAAAGTAATAATTATGGTTCGGCTAATACATCTATAAATCAACTAATTTAGTTTTTTTATTCAAAAAAGGGAAGTAACGCTATAAGATAAGTTCTTGTAGCGTTACTTTTCTGTATGTTTATTGCTACGAATTATTTACCCCATTTTACTTTCGTTCCAAATAAATCCAGGATAATAAGTGCCTGGTTCAGGGATAATAAGCATAAACTCCATATCTGAGAAGGTCCAAGATATAGCAACCCGTTGAAGTAAACGAGCTTTTTTTATTGACCTTTGCTTTTTAATAAAAAAAGGTCAAAATAAATTTCTTCTATGAAAAAATCAGAATTACTGCAAAAACACTGTTTAGTTTGTAACAAACCGTTTAACTGGAGAAAGAAATGGAAAAAGGTTTGGGAGGGCGTGAAATATTGCTCAAAACGTTGTCGTAATAATAAGGATATGTGCAAGTAATTTTTAAAGCACGTTTTACATGGGGATCATTGGGCGTTGTGAAACAAGCATTGATTCCAAGATCAAAGAGCGGTAATACAATAAAAAAATGTTTTATGGATAGGTGTAAAGGTTGTGGTAGTAATTACGGAGAAGGCACAAAAAGCTAAAATGCGGTCTGGATAAGCGTGTGAGGGTGATAAAAATGTACCTAGAGAGGGCGTGTGGGTATATATAGTGAATTAAGTTGAAGTCTGAGTTTTTTATAGGAAATATTTTTTGATTTAGTGGGTACCTTTTTACCTTTTGATGCTAACCCATTTAAAGGTAAAAAGGTGATTAATAAGTCAAAACCTAGCCAGATTTAATTGTAAAACTAAGTGCTCTAGCAGGTTTTTTGATATGATTACCAACTTCCTGTTCCTTCTATTTTTCAAGGATATGGATGCTATACTTGTTTAGCAATGCCGATCATCAATAATAATAGCATTCAACGCATTAAGACAATAAAACCACGTGAGTATAGACGAGTTCATAATCAGCATTATGGAAACTGCCTTGGTAGGAAAATGAAGAATATTTAATAAACGAAGAATATTTAATAGACGTGTTATTCTTAACTTGTTTTACTCTTACCGCGTTTCATAAGCTGCTGATAGACGGTATTGATAAAGCTATATCTCTGCGCTCCCAACTCCTTTCTAATGAGCCGTGAGAAGTGACGAATCCAATATATTATCAGTGGGTTCGTTTATCGAAGGTGACCTTGATGGCTAAAGCACGGTCTAGAGAAGCGCTTACAAGTAATTTCTATGTACCTTGAAGGTCTCTTGGCATAAGGTCTATAGTTGGAGAAAGTGTCTAACCCGCGCAGCTTTTACATTTATATCTCTGCGCTCCCAACTTATTCTTGCCGTTCTTTTGTTGTAGATTGCACAAACACAATAACTAAATAATACTTTTCTCTGAAAAGTATTATTTATATAGGTTGAGTAACCTATATAATATATAATATATTAACATATTTACATAAAAGGTGTGCTCATGAGTAAGGAAAAAAAAGATTTTACCAAAGAAGAAACTGAAATTATAAAGGACATAACTGAAAACAAATTTTATGATTTTAGTAAATTTATCAGGTTAAATTATTTTTTTTCTGAGAAAGTAAGGGATGAACTTAGATTTGACTTATCAGAAGAACTCAACCTCTCTGGTCAAATATTGAAGACAAAAGGAGCTTTAACTACTATTCAATATAATGCCTATAATGATATAAATAACTTCATTGAAGCTAATGCGCCTATAGATGCAATACAACAACTAGAAACAAGCCTATCAATTGCCAAGAAATTTGCTAATGTAATAGATAATCCAACCGAACATGCGCAGGATTATAGCTCTAGTTTAAAAGAGTTGCAGCAATTACAAGATGGATCCCCTCCTCCATTTGAAGTAAGGAATAACGAAGAATTAGATAGAGTTATATCATCAGTTAAGACTTCTCTAGAAATAGCTACAAAACCTAAAGAGACGACTCCTGAAATTTTAACTCAATTACAAAAATCTGTTGATTTACCAGAAAATATACCTGCTGATACTAAGATAAGGTTAATGTCAGAATCTCTTAATAAGATTGATTTAAATAACCAAAAAATTAAAGTTGGGGACCGGAACATTACAGACCAAGTAGAAAAGATTGTAAAAAACTCACAATCAGCACTAGCTGAAATTAAGAGTAATGATTATGAGGCGGCCAATAAATCTATATCTGGACTCGAACAACAATTAAAAACTTTAAAAAAACCTTACACTACGGTACAAGCCGTCGCTCACAAACTCAAGAAACAGCAGACTAAAAACCAAAAGGGTAATAGTAAGAATGAAGAGGTTTCTTCAGAGGCACCCGTCACATCTATGGAAAATATGCTTGACAAGATGCTAGATAAAAGCGAGGAAAAGCCTAATTTAGAACAAGTAATCGATCAATTTAATAGCTCTGTTAAAAAATTGCAGCTAAATAGTTCTTTATCTATACCAAAAAACATCTTTCAAGCAAAGGACCAGGAAGGAAAGAAAGACCTAGTCAATAATCATATTAGGCTAGCAGAAGAACAAATAGAAAAATTGGGACCGAAAGAAAAAGAACTTAAAAAAGCTATCAAAGAGCCCTTAAAAAAGTTGAAAAAAGATTTTTATGAAATTAGTCCGGAGTCAAAGCGCGACAAATCTTGGAAAAATGCAAAAAAACCCAATAAACAAAAAAACTCCCAAGGAACCACAAAAAGGGAAGAAACTAAAGAACAAAAAGTGATATCTGAGTTTGTTAAAATGGCAAATGAGTTTGGTGAAAGACTTGATGCAAGAACTAACGACTTAAAAGGTGAAATTTCCTTTAAAAAAGATATATCTCTTAATGAACTATCAGATAAAATAGATGCTTTTGAGCTAAAAATAACTTCTTATGCTAATCTTACTAGTAACGATGAGAGGGAAACCGCTTCTAATAAACTGATCAGAGAGTTTAATGCAGAATCAAAGCAACTTGTCGAGTATCTTAAAAATTCTAGTGTTGAAGAGTCAAAAGAGAAAATAAACAATATCGGCGATTTGAATAAAAAAATGCACGCATTAAATCAAGAGCATGGGCACGAAGAAAAAGAGCAAGGTTCTGGAAAAAAATCAAAAAACCTAGTTAATCGATTAAGGAATAATTTACCTAAAGTAGATTATGCAGCTAGTCAAATAGAAAGTTTGGTTAAAAAAAATCCCATAAGAACCACGAAAAGGGAAGAAACTAAAGAACAAAAAGCAATATCGGAGTTTGTTGAATCAGCAAATGAATTTGGTAAAAGACTAGACGCAAGAGTAGGCGCAAGAGCTGACTACTTAAAAGGTGAAATTTCCTTTGAAAAAGATATATCTTTTAATGAATTATTAGATAAAATAGATGATTTGCGGCCAAAAATAGGGTTTTACGTTCTTTCGTCTGAGATAGATGAAAGAGAAGCCGAAGCTAATAAAGTGATCATAAAGTTTCATGCAAACTTAAAGGAATTTGTTCACTCTCTTAAAAGTTCTAATGTTGCAGAGTCAAAAAAGTCAATAAACAATATCGGCTATTGCAGTAAAGAAATGCTAGCATTAAATCAAGAGCATGGGCATGAAGAAAAAAAAACAAAAAACACAGATACAGAATACGCTACAGCTCTTAATCCTTCAATAAAAAATGAGACCGTAAAGCAAAAAAAATTCTTGCAAAAATTAAAAGATTTTGTTGTAAATAAATTTTCTAAAAAGTCATCGCTACAAACCGAAATAGAAATGAATGATTTTAAGCCTTCTTCTGCTCCGTCTCAGCCGATTCCCGTTAAAAATGATAAGGCGCCTGAGCATATACCTTATTCTAAAGAAGAAATGGCTCAGGTTCAAACCGAAGTAAATCATATGAATTCTACTGAAGATAGTATGAAAAAATCTACTTCCAGATATGAAACAAACATAGTGGGTGTTATAAATGAGGTAGGAAAAGATTTGCCAGAATCAGTTAAGGGTGAATTAGATGGTAGTGTTATTAATATTCTATCTAAAGATTCAGACATGCCTTATAAAAAGCAAAAAGGATTGCTATCCGCTTCGAAAGATTTAGATGATAAAATAGCATCTTTGATGAAGGATCAAGATAAAAAAACCGATATTTATGAAAGACTAAATTATATAAAAGAATATAATAAGGCGCATACCACGCACCTAGAAAACGACTATAAAGACGTGAAATATACAAGTGAACGTAGTATAAGTGCAGACTTTAAGTCATTTAAAAATCTTGCGCCAGAAACAAAAAAAACTCGATTGCAAAAGCTTAAAAATAGCGCCGTTAAATTAGGTAAAACTATTCTTCGTACAAAAAAAACCGAAAAATCTTCAGCTAAAAAGAAAACAGTACAAACTAATAAAAAAGGAGGCCCGGGAAAATAAGCGGCTAGTTAATTACTACTCCCTTCTCTCTTTAATTCGCTATATGCGACTTTTTTCCGGGTTAACGAACTACTTTTCAATATATAATTGTCTTGGTCTAGCAATTCTATATTCTGGATCCTGCCACATTTCTTGCCAATGCGCCATCCAACCAGATGTCCTTGCGATCGCAAATAAAGCGGTAAACATCTGTGATGGTATTCCCATTGCTTCATATATTAAGCCAGAATAAAAATCAACATTGGGATATAGCTTTCGATCAATAAAATATTGATCATTAAGAGCTATTTTTTCTAGTTCTTGGGCGATTTCTAGCAAAGGGTTACCTTTCAACTGACCAAGCTCTGCAAGAACTTCATGGCAAGTTTCGCGTAGCACAGCAGCTCTTGGGTCATAATTTTTATAAACACGATGACCAAAACCCATCAAGCGGAAAGGGTCATTTTTATCCTTAGCCTTCTCTATATACTCAGGAATATTTTTAACATCTCCTATTTTTTTAAGCATATTCATGACCGCTTCATTGGCACCCCCATGCGCAGGCCCCCAAAGAGATGCTACACCAGCACTAACGCACGCAAAAGCGTTAGGACCCGATGAACCAGCTGTCCTTACCGTTGAAGTAGAGGCGTTTTGCTCATGATCGGCATGCAGGATGAATATTTTTTCAAGAGCTTTTGCCAAAACCTTATTCACCTGATACTTACGCCCTGGTGTTGAAAACATCATATATAAAAAATTTTCTGTAAAGCCAAGCTCCTCACGAGGATATACAAAAGCCTGACTTTGAGAGTACTTATAAGCCATTGCGGCAATAGTTGGCATTTTTGCAATAATTCTTCTAGCAGAAGTTTCCCTCCCCTGAACGCTATTCATATCAATTGTATCATAATAAAAAGCTGACAAAGACCCTACCACTGATAAAATAACCGCCATTGGATGAGCTGAGTGACGAAAGGCGCTAAAAATATTACGAATCTGCTCATTTACTAAGGAATGTTCGTATATATCATCACGAAAATCACTATATTGTTCTTGGCTTGGTAAATTTCCTTTTAGTAAAAGATGAACTACTTGGAGATAATCGTTGTTCTGAGCTAAGTCCTTAATATCATGGCCTCTATGTTTCAAAATGCCATTATTACCATCAATGTAAGTAATTGAAGAAGTACATGAAGCTGTTGACATAAAACCAGGGTCATAAGTGAAGTAGCCACTATCTGTATAAAGCTTCGAAACATCAATCACATCTGGGCCAATTGAAGCTTGCCGAATCGGTAATTTATATATTTTATCTTTTATCTTTAGTTCTGCAAATTTATTATCCATACGCTCCCATTATAAAAAAATACCCATCTATTTAATTATTCATAATTTCGCAAACTATGCAAGAAATATTCCTAATAAAGGTTGTAATAATGCTAGCTTTTTTTGTTTGCAAAGCAAAAAGGTTTGGCTCTTTTATTCTAGGTTTTCTTCTATGTCATTAACTAAAAACTCTAGCAGAGCACTATCTATATATTTTGTCTGGCAATGGGAATATAAAAAATCACTTATCTCTTGAATTTGAGCTTGCTCTGCACTCAGTAGCGACAAATTATTAACAGCTTCAAACAATGTAATACATCGATAATAATTTTCATCTTTTTCTAGCTCGAGAGAGTCAATAACAGACTCTATCTGATCCATTGCATATTCGCTGCTTATAAATAATATATTCACTGCATAAAGCGCCAAGTTTTTATCTCCTGAGTCTAGTATTAATGAAAATACGCTCTCGCTACCAGACATTGCATTACCGTAAGGCCTACTAAGATCAATAAGATTAAGGTCAATAATAATCTTAGCTTTATGCACGCAATAGTCATCTTGCTTCTGCTTTGCATAGATGATTTGCTTTACAAGATAGTCTTTTGTTTTTTGCTTATTAAAAACCAAGTCGCTTTTTGTAATGCCAAGAATATTATGATTTACTATAAAAGCAACCATTTTAAGCATAGAAAAATTATCTAAATGTATACTATAATCAATTATGGTGCCATATGAGCCATAATTGATGGAATAATCGACGTCTCCGGCGAGCATGTATCTTTGCAATAATTTTAAGTCCTGCTTTTTGATAGCTAAAGAAACTTGAGTATAGTCTGCCAATTGAGTAAAATGCAAAAAAGAAAAGCACTAGCTAAATATAAATATAGCTAGTGCCCTTCAAAATTATCAAAAAAGCTATTAATTACAAGCGTCTTTTAACTTTTGGCCAACCTTAAATTTTGGTTGCTTATAAGCAGGGATTTGGATCGGCTCACCAGTTCTTGGATTACGACCAGCTCTTGAAGCAACTTGAGTAACACTAAAGTTACCAAAACCCACCAAAGACACCCCGCGACCACCGCCAAGAGCGGCCACAACTGAAGATGTAAACATATCAATTGCTCTTTCAGCATCAGCCTTTGTGCAACCATGCTTTTCAGCCATTAATGTAATGAAATCACCTTTATTCATAATAGTTCTCCTAATATTTTTACTTTTTAAAACAAACTTTATAAATATAAACTCCTGTCAAATTTATAATAAATAAAGACAAAAGAATTTATATTTTTCTATCGGTTGCAAAATTATTTACTCAACTCTTTTGCCCGGAGTTCAAAAGCCACCATCATTTCTTCAGCCGACTTGTAAAGCACCATACCAATAACAATATCTAGTATCTTTGATTTGAGCTGAAAATCAATAGAAAAGTTAACTTTAGTCAAATTATTATGCGATTCTATTCTCCAAATGCTGTTTAAATGTTTAAAAGGCCCTGAAATTGCCTTGCTTTGTATTATAGTCGTCCCCTCTTTTTCAATCGTAGTAACTTGCGAAACATAGCTTTCACTAAAGGATTTGAACGAAACACCTAAACTAGCAGTAATTAGCTCTTTGTCCCTGGATAATATAGTTGCACTTTTACACCATGGTAAAAAAATTGGATAGCTTTCTATGTCTAATATTATACTTTTTATTAAATCGACTGGGTATGGAGTAATTTTATTACTGCTGAATTTATGCATTGCAATTTTCTTTTTCTTTTAATAACCTGTCCCTGTTCTCCTGCATAATCTTAAAATCATCCCCAGCATGGTAAGAAGACCTTGTTAAAGGCGATGACGAGACCATTAAAAAACCTTTTGACTTGGCCATACGGGCATAATAGCTGAACTCATCAGGCGTTACAAAGCGATCGACCTTAGCATGCTTTGGCGTGGGTTGCAGGTACTGACCGATAGTAATAAAATCAACCTGCGCGGCTCGAAGATCATCCATAACCTGCAAAACTTCATCCTTACTCTCGCCAAGGCCGACCATCAGGCCAGATTTAGTAAATATGGATGGATCAAGACGCTTAACGTCGTTGAGCAAGCTCAAAGAATGAAAATACCGCGCACCTGGTCGTATTTGTTTATACATAGACGGGACAGTCTCGATATTATGATTATATACGTCTGGTTTTGCTGCTACAACGGATTCTAAGGCGCCTTCTTTACGCAGAAAATCTGGAGTTAGTATTTCAATAGTAGTTGACTCAGCCTTCTTCCTGATTTGCTGTATGCAGCGCGCAAAATGCGCTGCACCTCCATCATCCAGGTCATCTCGGTCCACTGAGGTAATAACTACGTGTTCAAGCCCCATTTTACCAATAGCTTCTGCTAAGCGCTCTGGTTCGTGGGGGTCTAGCAAGTCTGGCCGCCCTGTTTCCACATTGCAAAAGGCGCAAGCGCGAGTGCATACGGACCCTAAAATCATTACCGTAGCATGACTTTTCTCCCAGCATTCACCGATATTAGGACAAGCAGCCTCTTCACAAACCGTATTAAGCTTGAGCTCCTTCATTAGCTTCTTAGTTTCCTGATATTGCTTTGAAACTGGCGCTTTAACGCGTATCCAATCCGGTTTTTTTAGCACCGCTCCCTCTTCCCTAGTCATAGCTTTATAATCTTTATTTGATTGCTTAGATAATACAACAATAGAAAAGTTTTGCAAATGGATGTTTATATCTAGTTAACCCGGCAAAAAGTTGCATATGCTGCGCATGAGTGCTTTTTGCTGAATTTATTTTGCCTCCTCCCTAAAAAACGTGGTTTTTAGGGAGGTAAAAATATTATTTAATTCACTATATTTATAGAGTTAGAAGATGTTTGGCGCGTATACTGATTAGCTCGATTCAATTTGCAGAAAGCTTTTTTCTCCTAATATGCTATCTATATTGTCTTGAAAAATATCAATATTATTTGATTCAGCAGCTACATATAACTTATGTTGGTTTATGAATTCATCAGCCTGCATATAGTAAGTATTTTTAACCTTCGTAGCGTGTGATTGAGGTAAATTATTAGCTTGATTTGAAAGAGCTTCTAACCATGAAACTTTGCTATCAGCTTTTTGATTATACTCTATTCTTTTTCCAATAGAATCAGTGTAGTTGGACCATTTATCTTTTATAGAATCACCATTGTTAGCAAATAAACTAAAGGTAAAGTGACAGCTATACTTCAATATATCAATTATGGTTTTGAAAACCGTGTTATTTGCCACCGCTTCTTCTTTTGCTTCGATAAACAATTCTTGAACTTCTGAAACCTCTTCTTTCACATCATCAGATTTTATAGAATATTTCAAAAGACCCCATTTGAGTTTATGTATCTCTTGTTTAGTAAACTCAGAAGTAAATTCCTCTTTTTTAAAAGTATCTAAAAATATCTTCAAAAAACTCAAGTAGCTAAAACCTGTTGCAGCCATTTTCTTATCGCTTGCCATCTGTTTGGCAAGCTTCTCTGTAGCTTCATCTTTCTGTAAATCATTAATATCCTTCGGTTCCTGAAGGTAACCTAATTTCTTTGCTCGCTGCGTAGGTTGTCCTTCTTCTTTTTCCTTAAGCATTTGCTCTTTCGCTATTTCTTTTTTATACACCCATAATATTTTTACATAATCACTATCTTCTGAAGATCTATATGCTAGATTAATACGATTTAAGTTGTTATAGCGCTCTTTAGCATCCTCGAATATTGTTGTTAAGTATTCTTGGTATTTTGCATCATCAAAATTATCATCAGGCCCTGTTAACTGCAATATACGTAAAAGTTCTTGAACCTCAAAAAATACATTATACGCATCAATTATTGATAAATCCATAGTTACTAGACCATTCAGTTTTGTCTTTAGTTGTTCTTTGTAATCTTCATCTGTTATATTTCGAGAAAAATCTGTTGCTAATCTGTTGCCCAATAAAAAATGATGAAAAAATTCAAAAGATTCACGAGTGATTTTACCAGGAATCTTTTCTTTTATACTTTGCTCATTGTCACTTATATATTTTTTTATTTCTAATAATTCCTCGATAAACTGTAAATTATTATCTCCTTTATCTTTAGTGATTGTTTTTTTTAACAAAAGATATTTTTCTGGAGAAGCAAAGGACGCATAGTTTAATGCTAAATCAATTATTGTATTTTTTACTTCAGGGGCTTGAAATAAAGCATTTGAAAATACTAAATTTCGTAACAAGGATGTTGTATTGATGATTAGATCACCGTCAAAATTAAGGTTCTCTAATTTTGTTATTGTCTCTTTATATTGAGAAGATGATTTTGTTTCTTCTGAGGTTGTTTTATTTAAAGTGGCTATTATGTCAAAAGGCGTTACAGGGGCATAAACCAATTTATCCTCAATCCTTTGTTCTGGAAAATATTTAACAATAGATGTGTTTAACGTGTCTTTGGAGTCTTTAGAGCAACCAGTAAGACTAGAGTTGCCTACATTATGATTTTCTAAAGGACGAAAATCTCTGAATTGCTTATTAATCAATTCATCATCGACTTTATCAAAGAAGTTTTTATTTTTAGGGTCTGATTTATTATCAAATCGGTTCTTTGTATATAAAATAAATTTTCTAGCCTCTGTGGTAGTAAATCTTGGGTAATTAGGCGTTGTATTAGAATCTCTTTTTTTAAGAGTTACACTATCTGTTAAATAAAACCCGCCATCATTGACTCCTAGTTCAAGACCCAGCTTACTAACATTTTGCGCTATATCTTTTATGCGCTCTTTAGACAAACTATCATTTATGCGCTCTTTAGACAAACTATCATTAGGGGCGTTTAATTTACTTATCTCATTGAGAACTTGCCGAAAGAGTTTGTTAGCTTCTTGGCCTTCTTCTGTTGATAATCCTAAAGCTTCACAAATTTTATGAAAGGCTACAACTGAATCATATTTCAAATCTGCGATATTTTTCTGTTTTGAAGATATGTCTTCTTGCCTTAGTTCGTGTATGCGTTTTGGTATCCCAGAAGTTCCGCCCATGGTTGTAAGCTCTTTGTGTTGTTAAAATTTAAAGAAGTATATTAATACTATTTAACTTCATTGTCAAGTCGAATTTATTCTTGGCATTGCTAAAATAAAGTGTAGATCCAAGCCTTTTGAGCAAAATTATTTGTATGAATTCTTAATTTTGAGATTGCATTATAAAAAATGAATGTTAATGTTAATGTGTGAATAGTAATATAAGATTTTTTTTAATAGGACTATAGGTAGTAAATTCCGCTCCTCCTCACCAGTTAAAGTAGATAAAATATAACAAATTTAAGAGTTGATTGAATATGTCAAAAACAAAGTCAGAAGAAAAGAAAATAAGGCCAAAAGTAAAGAGAGAAACAAAGTCTTTACAAGAAATTTTAGAAAATCCAGATATTGATTGGGTAAAAATAGATTTACAGAATCATAAAATAGGAAACGAAGAAGTAAAACAATTAGCTCAAGCTCTTGATTACAAGAGCAATTTACAAGAATTAAGTCTCTCTGCTAACCAAATAGGTGACGAGGGAGCAATCGCTTTGGCTGAAAATTTGAAAAAGCATAACCTTCAGCTAAAGGCGTTAAATCTATCTGGCAATCAAATAGGTGACGAGGGCGTAGCTGCTTTAACTAAAAACCTGCAACATCAGAGATTAAAAATACTAGGCCTATCTAATAACCAAATAGGTGATGAAGGAGCAGTTGCTTTGGCTAACTACTTAAAGGAACATCCGGCGTTAAGGATATTAAACCTACATATCAACCAAATAGGTGACGAAGGTGCGGTTGCTTTAGCCAACTCCTTAAAGGAAAACCCGGAGTTAAATAAGTTTAAGTTAAGTATGTTTTGTAACCGAGTAAATAACCATAGCGTTGAGACAATTAAAGAAATTTTTCAAGATAATTCTAGAATAGAGTTAGATTTAAGTAGGCAAAAGCCTAAAACAATAGTTTTCCCAACCGAAAAGAATTCAAACTCATACAACCAAGACATTTTAAATCTTCATGATTTAATTAAAGAAGGTAGCAATCTTGGGCAACACAAGTCAGAGAAAGCTATATTAATACTTGGTAAAACTAGATCTGGTAAAAGCACTCTTGCTAATTTATTTTTGGGGCGTAAATTAAAGGCAACAGAAGATGAAGAGACTGGTGATTTAGTAATTAATACAGTAGATTCTACTAATATTGCTATTAACCATGGTCGAACTTCAGAAACTAGGGTTCCTAATAGAGCTCAAATAGGCAATACAGTAATATGGGATTGCCCTGGTTTTAAAGATACAGATGCCGCGCAAGAAATTGCGAATGCTTTTTACATTAGAGAGCTGTGCAAATCCAGTGATAAAGTCAAATTTATACTGGTAGTTTCTGATTCAGAATTAACTAATAACCGTAGCACCCCTTTCCTTGAAACTCTTGAGCAAATGGTTAAAACATTTGATGATATTGATGATATAAAGGATTCAGTTTCTTTAGTTGTCACCGGTTCTAGATCCAGAAAAGATTCAGAAAAAATTATAAACACCCTTGATCGAATATTAACACAACGAGATAATTTAGATTCCAATATTAAAAATATGTTAGAGTATCTAAAACAATCGGTGCATGTGTTTCATTCTCCAGTTGATGAAGGTATTTTAAAAACACAGACCCCACTGCCTAGTATTGAAAAATCTACTAAATATTATAGCGGAGATAATAAGATTGTTAATTTATCTTTATCTGATAAGGCAATCGAATACGCATCGACAATGCTTAACACGGCTAACAATAACTTTAATGAAGGGGTTGGTGCAATTAAAAAAGCGGTAGAAAATCCTGCAAAATGTTTGAACCCTTATAATGCTTTTACAAAAAAACATCATCAGCTTGTTAAAAAATGGATACCATCTTCAATGAATTATAGCCATAATAGCTTTAAATCGACAACATGCGATGGCAATTTTCTTCATCTTGATGTGTTTAGAAAGATGGATGATATTTTAAACGTTCCAGTAAGCTCGCACTACCAAGGAGTGAAAAAGCTAATTCGAGTTATAGAAATATTTGAGCATTTTGTGCGAAAAGGGAAAGGTTCAGATCATAATAAGATATTACAGGATTATACTTATTTTTTTAAACAACAACTTAGTTACGTACAATTTTTTTCTGACTTAACTAAAGAAGATTTACCGGAAATTAACAAATTCAATAAAATATTTGATCAATTACATATTGTAAACTTAAAAAACTTTAAACAAGCTCTTATTAAGATGGAGATTGAACCCAATCAAGATAAGTCTTATTATGAAAAAGTCGAGAAGTATCTTAATATGCATAAAGAACCTGAATGTATAACAAAGAAAGCAGAATGTTATATAAAACTAGGCGATTTACACCAGGCAAACGATCAGGTTAAAGAATCAATTGATTATTTCTATAAAGCTATTGAGTCAGATAAAAAAATACCAGGAGCATACAGAAAATTAGGTGATTTATTATATAAACAAGAGGATTATAATAAGGCAATACATTTTTATTCAAAAATAAATAATTTTTCAAAAATAGAAAATTCTTTTAAAAGCTTGATACAAAAATATGGCGAGACTACTTTTGTGAGAATGCAGATGGGTGATTTTTATAAAGCATTTAAACTTGATGCAAAAGCAAGAAAAAATTATCTAAAGGCTTTCTCATTGATTGAAGATTTTTCTAGCGAAGAAAGTCAAAAACATCTTTCTAAATTAGAAGGAGCGCTTGGGTTATCAATTTCACAAGAGAGTGATTGGTTTAGTTTTGATCAAGCTGAGAGTGGTTTTGCGAGTGATATATTCAATTTACCTCAGAATGCTAATGATGCCATCCCGGTAATTGATAGTATTTGTATGGAAAATAATTTTTCTGACACTGAATAGTTTTATCTATAGATCGACCCGTGCCAAAGTTATTACAAGTGAGACTTTGGTGCGGCGTGCTGATCTTCATAAAACCCTAGAACTTTAGGTGTTGCAGAAAATGATCTCGGTCGCAACGCCAACTGTCATTTAACTTTTTAAGATAATGGTCTGGAAGTAATCGTGAATTGCCGTAGCCATTATTAGTTGGCAATAAAATGATTCAAATAAGTCACTCACGTGAGCACATACGTCAATTTAAATATAGAGTTTTTGCTTTAGGTTGCAGAAACTCTAGACCCTCCATGTCTGTTGTAGTAATAAAAGTTTGCATTTTAGTTGATAAGATGTAGTCTGAAAGCGATTTCTTTCGAGCGGGGTCCAGATGCACGAATAGCTCGTCTAGCAGTAATATTGGTTTGCTGCCAGTTCCATTCATCACCGCTTCAATAGAGGCTATTACCAAACAAATTAGTAAAGCTTTTTGTTCGCCTGTTGAACAGTTTTTAGCTAGTGTTTTTTTATCTTGATACTCTACAATAAAATCCGTTTTATGCACACCAATTGAAGTGCGACCAATATATGAATCTTTAACTCGACTATTAAGCAGTTGTTGCAGATAGTTGCTTTTTTCACATTCACCTTCAAAAATAGGACTCAAAGAAAGATTAGCTTTAGGAAAATTAATGCTAAGGTCATTAATGGCTCTTTGCATATAAGCAATAGTATTTAACCTGGCCTCTTGTGTCAAAAGCGCTTGATCAACCATCTGATTCTCAATATTATCTAGCCAATTTTCATTTTCTCGCCAGTTGTTTTCAGATAATATTTTATTACGCTCTTTAAGAAAATAGTCGTATTTATTTAAATACTGCACGTGCTTAGGATTAAAATTATATACTAAGCGATCAAGAAATTTGCGGCGATTTGTCGAGCTCCCTAAAAATATACCATCCATTTGCGGAGTTATCCAAATCACATTTAGTAAATTCGTTAACTCACTAGGGGGTATTTTTGAACCATTATATGTAATTTTACGAGAACCATTGCTGTAAGCGCTGATGATCTCAGCCACTCCTAATTTACTTTGCAAATCAACAGAGCTAGACCAACCTATTTTCGCCTCATATTGATGTATGTCTTCGTATTTTGCGCTTTTTAAACCCCGACCTGGTGATAATAATGAAAATGATTCTAGGATGTTTGTTTTACCAGTTCCATTAGCACCAACAATGATGTTAATACCGGGGGACCATTCTTGAGATAAGTGGTCTAAGTTACGGTACGAGCTTAGTTCTACTCTGCTGATAAAAACATCTTGCATAAATTATTTATCAATCTGAGCCGTCTTTATACATAATCTTCAGCCTTTTAATCATACGTGGTGTGGATTCAACAATTTCTACTTCAACATTATTGTTAATTCTAACTCTTTCGCCTTTTTTTGGCACATTTCCTGAAATAGACATCACCAAGCCGCCTATAGTATCATTTTCATCATCCTCTGATTGCAGTTTCCCCCCTACTATATCCTCTATGGCATCGATTTCAACGCGTGAGTTTGCTAAAAGAAGACCTTTTTTTACTACCCTAAAATCCTCTTCCTCGGCTTGGTCTACATCATGTTCATCATCAATCCTACCGACTATTTCTTCGATAATATTTTCAATAGTAATCAAGCCATCAGTTCCTCCATACTCATCAATAACTACCGACATATGAGTACGAGTATGTTGCATTTTTTTGAGTAAATCAGCTAACTTCATTGCATGCGGGGAGCTTAAATGCTTGCGAATAAGACTCTGCATGTTGAATTTTTTCTTGTTTACAAGGACTTCAAACAAGTCCTTAATATGCACAAAACCAACAATATTATCCAAATTCTCGCGAAAAACTAAGATCCTAGTGTGGCCATGTTCTAAAATAACTTCCTGCAGCTCCTCGAGTGAAGATTTTTCATTGATTGCAACTACGTCCGAACGCGGAACCATAACATCTTCAACAACTTTATCATTAAAGTCATCAGCGTTGGTTAGAAGAATCATTTCATCTTCAATATCTTTTGACGAACTAAATTTACTAATAAAGAAATGTTTTATTCTATACCAGCTATTAATAAAAAATCTGGGTTTAGGCTTTTTTCGTTTCGAGGGCATAATTATGTGTATAAGGTGATTTGATATTATATTGTTCTAATATTTCAATTTCTAAGCTTTCCATTAACTCAGCATCATGATCATTCATATGGTCATGACCTAATAAATGAAGTATAGCATGTATAGTCAGGTGAGTAAAATGATCTATGAAGTTTACAGAGTTTTCTTCAGCTTCTTGTTCTATTTTTTCCAGGGCAAAAGCAATATCGCCTAAAAATATGTTTTCTTCAGCGTCTTCTAAGTCATATAACTTATCTTCATATTCAGGAAAAGATAAAACGTTAGTTGGCTTATTTTTGTTACGAAACTCTTTATTAAGAGCCCTGATTTCTTCATTATTTGTTAGTAAAACAGATAATTCTATGCTATTTTTTTTCTGAATATGGGGGTATTTAGTTATAATATGTACAATTACTTTATTAAAAAAATCTTGATTAATAACATTCTCATGCTGTTGCCAGAGTGAATCGTTAACAGCTATTTCAGTAGTAATACTCATTATTTTTGTTTCTTTTTTTCTTGTTTTTAATATAATAACTTCAGAAAATCAAATAAAATAAATTATGACCATCATATCCCCATCAATTTTAGCGGCTAACTTTCTGAAATTAGAGGAAGAAATTAAGGCTGTGGAGCAAGCGGGGGCGAATATGTTGCATATAGACATCATGGATGGTCACTACGTGCCTAATTTAAGCTTTGGACCGAATATTACCAAGCAGATTAAATCTGTAACTAAGTTACCCCTTGACGTTCACTTAATGATAGAAAAACCAGAAAGATGGATTAAGCATTATGTTGAGGCGGGAGCAGATATTATAACCATACACCCAAACTCCACAAAACATCTTGATCGAACACTATCTGAGATAAAGCAACATGGTTGTAAAGCTGGAGTCGCCCTGCTTCCTAGTGATAATTTAGATATTCTTGAATATGTAATAGGTAAAATTGACTTGATTTTGGTGATGAGCGTCAATCCTGGCTTTGGTGGACAAAAGTTTTTACCAAACCAACTGAAAAAAATTAGTAATATCCGACAGATTATCGATACGAAGGATATTATTTTATCAGTAGATGGTGGCATTAATGACCAAACAGCGCCAAACTGTATTGCGAATGGAGCTGATATGCTGGTAGCTGGAAGCTATATTTTTAGTGGCGATTATGCAGAAAAAATTGCTAAATTAAGGCTATAATGAGATAAATATGAAAATATATATTTATCAATCAAAGCCCTTAGTTGGCGATTTTGCTCATAACCTTGGCAATATCATGAGTAATTACAAGCAAGCTATGCAGGCAAAATCTGATATTATGCTTCTACCTGAACTAGCTGTTTCTGGGTATATGGCAGAGGATTTATTTAACCGTCAAGATTTTATTACTGCAATCGAAGAGTCCAATCGCTATTTGATTAGTCAGACAAAAAACACGGCTCTAATTGTTCCAACGGTAACTAGAAAGGCTGCTATCTTATATAATTCTGCAATAGTAGCTCAAAATGGAAAGATTATAGGAACAACTTGCAAGAATAAGCTACCTAATTATGGTGTGTTTGACGAAAAACGATATTTCTCTCCGGGAAAGCCGCAAATAATTAAAATAAATGGTATTAATATAGGCATTCCAATATGTGAAGATTTGTGGAGTGATGAGGTTTGCAAAGAGCTTAAATACCAGGGAGCGCAAATATTTTTATCTCCAAACGCTTCTCCATTTGAACATGCAAAAGAACGCAGACGTCAAGAAGTTTTAAAAGCGCGCTATCAGGAAAATAATATACCTATCATTTACTGCAACCAAGTAATTGGA
>Ga0190276_102_pt1 | contig 67183 bp, 66 predicted proteins | sample MCH_20Endo_J9_FD_131022 | JGI IMG/M metagenome (GOLD analysis project Ga0190276, IMG submission 131022) | Enriched cells of marine protists from Biology Centre CAS, Ceske Budejovice, Czech Republic - MCH_20Endo_J9 | ecosystem: Environmental > Aquatic > Marine > Unclassified | place: Czech Republic... | reverse complement strand
CCTTTGAGCAATATCCAATAATGGAAGCATAGCACTTTTCTGCTTACCTTCTGGGTATTTTTCAATTATATCTTGGGCTTTTTTAATATTTTCTGCGTTAAAAGAAAATGTACTTACACCTTTACTCATCGATCTATCTCTCCAAATACCACGTCTAAACTTGAAATAATAGCTACTACATCAGCCATTAAATGTCCTTTGGACATAAAATCCAACCCTTGCAGATGAGCAAAGCCAGGAGCTTTTATTCGGCACCTATGAGGTTTATTCGAACCATCTGCATACAAATAAACTCCAAACTCACCCTTTGGCGCTTCAACAACACCATAAGATTCACCTTGTGGAACTTCGTACCCTTCTGTGTATAGCTTAAAGTGGTTAATCATTGCTTCCATTGAGTTTTTCATATCACTTCGCTTTGGTGGGGTAATGCGAGTATCAACTGACCTAACCTCTCCTTTTGGTATTTTTTCAATACATTGCCTAATGATTCTAATTGACTGGTACATTTCTTCTACGCGTACCAGATAGCGATCATAGCAATCACCATGTTTACCTATCGGAACATCAAAATCTAGTTCACCATATATCTCATAAGGGTTACTTTTACGCAAGTCCCATTCTATTCCTGACCCACGAAGCATAGGCCCAGAAAAACCCCAATCCATAGCTTGCTTCTGCGACACCACGCCAATACCAACTAACCTTTGTTTCCAGATACGGTTATCTGTAATTAATGTTTCTGTATCAGCTAAGTACTTTGTGAACTGATTAATAAATATCTCAATATCTTCAAGTAAACCAGGGGGTAAGTCTGCAGCAACTCCACCAGGTCTTATATAGTTTGCATGCATCCTAGAGCCCGAAACTCTTTCATAGAATTCCATAATCTTTTCACGCTCTTCAAACAGCCAAAGCAATGGGGTAGTAGCCCCCAAATCAACTGCTTGAGTACCAATATTCATAGTATGGTTTAGAATTCTAGTAAGCTCAGAAAATAATACCCGAATATATTGAGCCCTTTTTGGCACCTCGCAACCAAGAAGCTGCTCTACTGATAGCGCAAAAGCATGCTCCTGACACATTGGCGATACATAATCTAAGCGATCAAAATAAGGAACCGCCTGAGCATAAGTCTTATGCTCAATCAACTTCTCAGTCCCCCGATGAAGCAACCCAATATGGGGGTCTGCTTTATTAACTACTTCGCCATCCATTTCTAAAATAAGCCTCAAAACACCATGAGCAGCAGGATGTTGTGGTCCAAAATTAATTGTCGTAGTGCCAGATGCCGCATCTTTTTGTATTTTAGTTTTTGTATTTATATTTTGCATAATTTGAAACTACTTTGTTACCTTTTCATCACCTGGTAGGTTGTACTCTGAGGGCCCAGACCAAGGTGAGGAGAAATCAAACTCCCTAAACTCTTGTTCTAAAGATACCGGCTCATACACTACCTTTGAAGTTACTTCATCATACTTTACCTGCACATGCCCACTTAAAGGAAAATCTTTGCGCAATGGGTGACCAATAAAACTATAATCTGTCAAAATACGGCGCATATCTGGTGAGTCAGCAAACTCTATACCAAACATGTCAAATATCTCTCTTTCGTACCAACAAGCAGCTGAAAATACATTTGCAACAGATGGCACCTTCACCCCCTCAGGAACCTTAGCCTTCAACAAAATTCTTTTATTGAATTTAAGGCTTAAAAGGCTGTAAACCACCTCAAAACGATTCTCTCGATCAATAAAATCTGCGGCAAAAAGATCTGTCAGAATTGTAAACCGTAAATATTCACTTCTTTTAAGGAACTTTAACAAGTGCGGTAAATCATATACGTCAAGCTCATACCCCGAAAAACCAGGGACCGATAATTCTTTCACTGACATGCCATAATATTTATAAAATTCGTCAATAATTTTATGAAAATCCATATCAACCTTTAAATCTATTTGTTCTTTTGATTTTTCTCTGCAACTGCATTAGACCGTAAATTAGAGCCTCAGCGGTTGGAGGGCACCCAGGAACGTAAACGTCAACGGGCACAATACGATCACACCCACGCACCACAGAATATGAATAATGATAATACCCACCACCATTTGCACAGCTACCCATAGAAATAACGTATTTAGGCTCTGCCATCTGATCATAAACACGCCTTAAAGCTGGTGCCATTTTGTTTGTTAAGGTTCCTGCAACAATCATTAAATCTGCTTGCCTTGGGCTTGGACGGAACAAAAATCCAAACCGGTCCATATCATAGCGGCTTGATGCAGCTTGCATCATCTCAACAGCACAACAAGCCAATCCAAAAGTCATTGGCCATAGTGAATTGGCTCTTGCCCAACCGCTAAGGTCGTCAATTTTAGCTAAAACATAACCTCGATTAGACAACTCATCATTAAAAAAATCATCTTGTTTATTCGAATCTTTTACTCCCATTCCAGAGCCCCTTTCCGCCATTCATAAATAAAGCCAATAGTCAGCACAAACAAAAATACCATCATTGACCAAAAACCAAACTGCCCAATAGCCTTAAGATTAATTGCCCAAGGTATTAAAAAGGCTACTTCCAAATCAAAAATAATAAATAAAATTGCAACAAGGTAAAAACGAATATCAAAAGTACTACGCGCATCACCAAGCGCATCAAAACCACATTCATAGCGTGATAATTTATTTTTACTAGGCCTGTTTTTAGCAAGTATCTTGGGCAATATCACACAAACACAAGACAAAATAAAAGCAACTCCTAAGAAGATCATTATTGGCAAATATTCTAATAACAAATCATTATTAACCGGCATTATTGGCTCACTTAAATTCATTTAAATTGACTATATAGTCTCTTATATCATAACTTGATAAAAAATCATATTACATTTATTTCCTTTAGTCCATTATATATTATAAGCCAAGCATTTTATTTAACTCTTCCACTATTACGAGTTTTTGAATTAGTGTTAGGCGCTGGCTTTCCTTCTGTGTTTGACTTAAAGCTTCCTTTTAATAAATTTTTAACACTATTTTTTAAGTTTTTCAGAGATTGCTTTACTTTATTTGCACGGCTATTTGCACGGCTTAATTGTGCCGCTGGTTTAGGCGGAGAAATTTCCGTACCTTTTTCTTTTTGAACCTGAGGCTTGCGGTTATTTTCAGTTTTTTGAAAATTTTCATAATTAGTTTTTAGCTCATTAATTGACTGGTTTGCATCTTCCCCTTTTTCTAGCTTAATATTATTAAACTTTGCTGAAGCTTTGCCAAGCCATTTTTGTGTTTTTTGTCTTAAAACATCAACTCCAAACTCTGGGTTAAACTTTACTCCGCCACAACCTATGGACCCACCCTGCACTTCTGCCATGATCTGAGTGTGGCCATCTGCCGCAAGAGCCATCTGATTTTTTTCAGCAAATCTTCCACCTATCTTATCTTTAACCGCCTTTACAGCAGCAGCAAAAATATCTAACCCAGTACGATCTTTACCACTTTTACAAAAAGTGACTATCTTAGGCGTGTCTTTTGCTTCTTTCAGCGTCATACCATTATCTTTTAAAGAATCAGACCGATTATTTATTGCATTATCAATTTGCGACATACGGCTAGATACATCTAAGTTTACATTACGAAAAGGCGATAATATTGATGGTGTGTCAATATCCATCCGAGCTTCAATCGCATTAGTCAAAAGATTTTTTACATCTGGATTAGGAATACGCGAAACTTCACGTTTGGCTTTGGTTTCAATTGTTTCTGGTCCACCAATTTGCTCCATAGCCTTATCAAAAAACGAGCTGCCGCCACCTTGCAATAACTTGCTAGTATTTTTTAAACTTAACCTAGTAGGCCCCTGGTTTTTAACATTTATATATATATGATGCTTTTCAACATCTTGACCTATTTTATTTAATACATCTTCAAAGGCTTTTGTATCACGGCCACCACCAAGACCTCTCCATCGATTAATTGGTGATGCCGCGACACCTACGCTTTTCTGCTCTTCCTTTAATTCTTTCTGCGCTGATTCAATTTGATCGAAAATAAAATTCTCACCACGTGCATTACCTGGAGTTTTGCTGTTTAATATATTGAGCGTAATATTTGGTTCAAATTCTTGAAGCTGCTCTATCGCACTTTTTGCCATCTCTGTTTGTTGATCTTTTTCCGCAAACTTAACCTTTGTTGCCGGAGCTCCACAATGAATATTTTCCCCTAAAATTTCTATACTTTGACTATCAACTTTAACTGCAACAACTTGCATATAGGCATTACGAACCCCCTCAACGCTTCCTAAAAGCTGAGTAGGAATTATATGCTTACCTTTTGATATACCATCAGAACGCTCTTGTAACATCTTTTGCTGCGACTCTCCTAATTCATTAAACCAAGGAACCGCTGCTACATCGCCACGCGCAATAGATTCATAATTATTTTTTTGCTTCTCCGTCAAACCATTCATCATAATTTCTGCTTTAATAGAAACTTGCTTTTTACCCTGATCATCAAGAACAGAGGTTAAGGTAGTAATATGACGATGTGTATCTTTAAAATTAGATAGTTCAGAAGCAAACTTCACTCGCTTTAACATATCTTTTGAAAAATCTTTTGTCTCTGCATCGGTAACTTTAGGGTTAGCATCTTCGGTTAACACACTCATCATTTGCGTGTTGTATTTTTTTATATTATCTGGCCCTAAATTGTCAATATCGTTTAAAGCATTATCAACAACAAATTTCATTTTGTTAATATGCTCTTGTTTATCACCAGATAAATCATCTGAGGCGCCTACAACATCGACAGCTCCACGATACATATTAATAAGCTGCATGGCGTACGCCTCTGGAGATTCACCAATAGCTTGTTGTGTTGCTCTTGAGTTTGAGATCTTGCGTCTCGAACTAGGGCTTGTGTACCATTCCCCAAATCCTTACTAACACTCCACGCTATTCCAATTCTATTATCTTTGATCTCCAACAAAGAATCCAAAGCTTCCGTATAGTTTTCTTGATCAAAGAATTGTTTGACTTGGCTTTGTCTTTGCTTCACAGTCACGTTGGGTATATCAACCCCTTCAGAGATAACTTTATCTACATAACCCAAAACTTTGTTTTTATTATCGTGCAAAAGTACCTTTAAGTCCTCTTGCTTACCGTTATAATACCCCATTAGTCATGCTCAAAAAAGTTTCATCACTTTAGATTATACAACGACCCAACTATTAAACGCACTAAATAGCAAAAAACCCAAAAAGAAAAGTATCGATAGTGATTTATAATCAACTAACAAAGCAACCCTAAACCTCTACTTCTAACTCTTTAACATCATCTGACTCTACTTCTATTAACTCAGATTTTGAAGTGAAGATCTGAAATCTTTTGAGCGCTTCTTGATCTTTTTTAATGGAATTATCGACACCCATTGCGCTAAGCTTCTTTGCTTTTGATAAGAAATTACGATTAAAAGAAGCAGCAAATTTATCATAATTATTTACTACACTTGAAATACTATTGCCAAGCTTCATCGAGTGATCAGTCATAGTGCTTATCGAAGAAATAAGCTTCTTAACCTCTTCAATAATTTGCAGGTTATTTTCGTTCATTTTTTGCTGAGAAATCTGAAACTTAGCAAAAGATAGCATATTCATTAAACCCGCCGGTCCAATAGGAAATATGTTAGCGTTCCAAGCTTTGTTTAAAAAATCAGGGTCAGCTTCCATAATTTTTTCTACCGCATGCTCTGAAGGAACAAACATCAGCGTAATAATACTCGACACTTTCTTTCTTCTATCTTTAAGATGCTTCTTAACTGAATCAGCATAATTCTTACCAGACAAAGATCGCAAATGTATGTTCATTGTTTTTGCTAGTTGCTGCGGATTACTATTTTGATCAACTAAAAACTTTGAAGCTTTAGAGTCAACTACCATCAAACGGTCATCTGGTAAAAAAATAACCGCATCTGGTCGCAATATGTTTCCTTCATGTTCATCGCTAACATTATACTGTAAGTGAAAATCGATATTGCTACGCAGACCTGATGATTTGAGGATATTTTCTAGGGTTATTTCTGCCAAAGCTCCAGCCCCAGAAGGCGATAGCAAAGAGTTTTTGATAATATCTACCGTATCTTTTGACTCAGAGATATCCTTATTGAGAGTCGATACCATATTTGAAATGCGCTCAAACTCTCTGTTAAACTTTACTGCGGTATTTTCAATATTTTTCTCCGAAACCTTACGAGTTTCATTATTTTCTTTCTTGTGCAAATCAATTAGCTGACTTGATAGCTTATTACCCAAATCAAACAAAGCTGCTTTAGTTTGATCGTTTGACTCTTGTTGCAACTTTTTAGACTCGGATAATAAAGACTCTTGGTAGGAGTTTTTTTCTGATAATTGCTCTATTTTACGTATAAAATCAAGGTTTTGAGAACGTAAATCTTGCAGCTCAGACACAGACTCTTCTACAGATTTTGCTAAGCCATCGCTTTGAGCTTTTACCTTTGCCCGCTCGATCAAAAGCCAAATAGACAATAAAGATGTTATTCCTAATAAAGATGATAATATATATAATAACATCACTTTATTTCACACCTATACATTCAAGAAAATCTCTCAGCTCCTGACGCGCCGCAATATGAGAAAGGCTAAAAGACTTGTCAAAATTCGCCCTTTTTAAATCAAGCAACGTTAAACCCACGGGAAACAACTCTCTAAAAATGACTCTTTCACTAAAACCAGGAGAAATATTAAATGATATTCTTTTAGATAGCTTAGCAAGCGCATCCGAGACCTTCCTTTTATTAACTGCATCCAAATTACTAAGACGGTTACGCATAACAAACCAATTAATAGACCCACCATCACGCTCAGCTCTTTGCATTTTTTGATCCCAAATCATTTGGCTATAAATTGAGGGCATCGACATCTCTGCTTTGTTATGATCAATTTTTGCCATAACATCTAAATCAATAAAGCTATCATTAACCGGAGTAATAATAGTATCCGCATAAGAATGAGCTAAGCGCGAATAATTTGAATAGCTGCCTGGTGTGTCCACTACAATGTAGTCAGCTTGCTTTTTAGCAACGTCTATTATTTGTTCAAACTTTTCTTGCTCGATTCTTTTTTTCTCTTTTTCTTCATCACCCACCACCTCTTGAGTAACAAAATGCAGAGAAACCGGCACCCTTTTATCGGAATTTTGTTGGTTGTATTTTTTACGATTATTAATATAGCTAGTTAAGGATTGTTGCCTAGAATCCGTGTCTACACTAGCTACTCGATAACCTTTATCAAGTAAGCTAACGATCAAATGCATAGAACAGGTCGTCTTGCCAGCCCCTCCCTTTTCATTACCAATAACGAAAATATATGGCTTTTTATGCTCACTCATAATGATCTTTAACAAATTGATTCAATAACCTAACGCCAAACCCCACGGCCCCTTTTGGACAAATAGGGTTTGTAGACTTTTTCTCCCAGGCCATGCCAGCAATATCCAAATGCGCCCACTTAATTCCCTCATCAACAAATCTTTGAATAAAATGCGCAGCTGTTGAGCTACCAGCCCCACGCCCACCGATATTAGCAACATCAGCCACTGAGGACTTGATCATATCGTCATAATCCTTATGAAGCGGCATTCTCCAAAGTTTTTCATTTGATTTTAATGAAGATGATACTAACTTATTTGATAAATCATCATCATTACTAAACAAACCTCCGTAAGTATTTGCTAGTGAAACTACGATAGCACCAGTAAGAGTTGCAAGGTCAATAACACATTCTGGTTGGAAGTTTTTTTGTAAATATGTCATGCAGTCACATAAAACTAGCCTTCCTTCTGCATCAGTGTTTAACACTTCAACGGTCTGTCCAGACATAGTAGTCACCACATCTCCTGGTCTTTGCGCATTGCTTCCTGGCATGTTTTCTACCAAACCAATAATACCAACTATGTTAGCTTTTGCGCCTCTTGATGCTAAAGCCTTAACCGCTCCAGCAACAGCAGCAGAACCACCCATGTCATATTTCATTTCATCCATACCAGCTGAAGGCTTTAACGAAATTCCTCCAGTGTCAAAAGTAACCCCTTTACCAACAAAACAAATCGGTTTTGTCTCAGACTCCGCCCCATTATAGCGCATAATGACCATCTTTGACTCTTTTGCAGACCCCTGGCCCACTCCAAGCAACGCACCCATCCCCAAGGCTCTCATTTCTCTTTCTCCAAGAACCTCTATATCAACATCTAGCCCTTCTAGCTCTTCCGCTACTTTTTCTGCGTATGACCCCGGATATAAAACGTTTGGTACTTCACTTACTAAATCCCTTGAAAAAAACACTCCATCTACTTCAGATTTTTTCTCTTTAAACATTTGGCCTGCCTCTTCAGCCCCATCGCCTATAACGTATATATGTTGTATTCGCAAATCAGAATTATCTTCTTTTTTTGTTAAATATTTATCAAACTTATAAGAAGCTAGTAAAGCACCACCACCAATTGACGACATTACCTCTGGTATTTTGTGCTGCCCCAAGGATTTCTCTACTAATATAGCAGCTGTTTTTATCTTTTCATCACGCGCTACTGAGTATATCTTTCCCCCAAGCTCTTGTAGCTGATGTTGCTTTATTTCTGTTTCATCACCAACACCTACTATTGCAATTCTTTTTAACTCCCCTTCTGAAATAACGGTAAGTACTTTTGACTCCATTAATTTACCTTTAAACGACCCATCATCCTTTAAAGCATGCGTAATAATTTGGTTAAATTTTTGATCAAGGTCTAAAGCTATTTCCCCTAGCTTTAATTGACTGTTAACCAATACGACAATCAGGTTATTTTGATAAAAACCATCTTTTGTAAAAGAAATATTTAACATGTTTATTCTCGCTGTTAATTTTAATTTTATATTGCTTATCGTACTTCGTGCATCACGCGTTTGCAAGCCATTAATCAGAAAAAAAGCAAAATTAATTTAATTTTTTATGTGCATATAAAAATTTTGTAGTTAAAATAATTTTGTCAATATAACTTACATTAGGAATAAACATGAATCTTGTAGAATTTTATAGCTTGATCTTTACCGACACATTATTTGCTAATTTAGCCTTTAGTTTTACCGGAGAAGTAGCTCTTCAAACCGTTTCAGCCTTTAATAATCATAATATCTTTATAACCTTAATAGTCGTAATTAGCGCATCAATGCTTGCTTACATAGCAAATTATTACCTAGGAAAGATTACCTTTTCAATCATAAAGCCTTTGCAAAATGAGAAAGGCCAAGAAAATAATGATTTTTTTATAGCACTAAAAAATAACAAAATATTTCGATTATTTTTATTCCTTAGCGCGATGTCTATTTATGGTAAGTTTATAGTGTTTTTTGCAGGGGTTGCTAGACTATGTTTTAAACAGGTTCTACTAATATCATTCATTGCAAAGCTATTTTATTATTCCTTTATACTTATATTTTAAATGACAACATATCAAACAAGCGGTAAAGAGGGCTTTCTTAATGAACTGGCAAATATAGTAATTAAAAATCATAAAAAAAGCTTAGAGAAAGTAAAAATTGTTTTGCCCAGCGGGTTAGCCTGCAATCAGTTGCAAACTATTATATTGAGTAAGATTGGCGCCGCAATTTTGCCACAAATCATCTCTATTAATGAAATGACGTTTGAAAGCGAAGAGATCTTTAAGATCCCCTCAAAACATGTTGGTAGCATCACAAAACTTGAAGAAAAAATTATATTAGCAAAAATAATTTTTGAGTATCCAGATTTAAACTATAATCAAGTTCAATCATTACGCTTATCTACATCCTTAGCAAATTTATTCTTTGAACTAGAATCTCATGAAATCGACCTACCAGAGCTTTCTAAACTGCCCGACCTAGACAAACCAGAGCACTGGCTAAAAATTTATAACTTCATTGACCATACATACTCTTCTTGGCAAAAAAATATCCACTCTATCAACAAAATCACAAAGGCCGAATATCAAAAAAAAATACTTGAGTCAGAAGTTAACTGGTTAAAGAAAGATAATTCTAATATTTTAATCCTAGCCGGTATTAAAATAGATAATTTAATTACTAAAAACTTTGTAAAAGAAGTAAGTGAAATGGATAATTGTGATATAATTTTACCACCATTCCCTTATAATAAATTGTCAAAGATCAATCAGTATACTCCGCAAATATTCTCTCTATTACCAGAAAATAAACAGGTAGAGTCCGTGTGGATATCTAGTTTTGTTGATAGATTAATTGTTAATCACCAATCTCAAGACAAGGCACCAGATATAAGCTATCTGGAATTTAACAATGTTTTTCAAGAAGCTGAGTATACTGCTTTAGAGTGTAGAAAGCTTATAGAAAAAAACCCTAACCACTCCATTGCTATTATCGCTCATAACCAGCAAATGAAACAGCTTTACAGTTTTTATTTAGACAAATACCAATTATCTTACGGCGACCAATTTGGTTGGGACATTCTAACTTGCCCTGCTATATCACTTATCTTGACTATTACCGATTTATTATACGGTAAATTTAAACTATCAAAGCTATTTGCTTTTTTGTCTCACCCCCTAATACAAAGCGATTTGTCCTTAACACTAAAGGAAGCAATCCGAAATAATAATCGATTTGCTAACAGCATGAAAACTATAAAAACTATACTCAACAAGGAGTCAATAGATTTACAAGACTATTTTGCTAAAATAAACAAGGCTCTTTCGAAAACAACAAGGTCCAATAACTTTACCGCTTTATTAAAAAACTCCCTACTAGTAACAGAAAATGTTGTAACAAACATATGGCAATTATTTCCAGAGTCCATTGCACCCCTGAGGGAATTGCATGGTTTAAATAGTTTATTTGTTATTAACGACAGGCAAGACTTTTCCGACATACTAAAACAAGCACTAAATGGGGGGCGATTTTTTCCAAAAACACTTAAGAATAATATAACTATCACAAAACCAAGTAACGTAAGTTTAATCAACTATGATTTAGTCATCATGGGCGAAATGAATGAAGATGTCTATCCAAACCTTAAAAACAATAACCCTTGGATTAACCAAGACTTACAGCAAAAACTAGGTTTACCAAGTTTAAAAAACAAACTCAATGATAGTTTTTATGAGTTTTATCTTAATTTACAGAACAACAAGGTGCTGCTAACCCGCAGCAAAACTGATATAACTAACAAAAACACTCTTCCATCTCAATTTATACTTAGCTTAAAAAAAATAATGAACGAGGCGCTGAAAACGCAACATATTGTACAAAAAACGCCTCCGCCAAGTTGCACCACAGATAAGCACGTGAGAACAACACGTTTTCCAAATCTATTATACGCAACAGATATTGAGCTTTTAATTAAGTCACCTTATAACTTTTATTGCAAAAAAATTCTAAATCTACGCAAAACTGAAGAAATAAGTGAAAAGCCAAGCTTAGCCGATTTTGGTAACTTTTTTCACTTAGTTCTTGAAAAATATACAAAACAGTATGATGCGAAACAAACCGACAAGCCACAAAAAATAAGGGACATCGCTGAAGAGTCTTTAAAAGAAAATATAGCCCCAGAAAATAATAAGAAAATATGGCAAATAAGAATAGATGCAATGGCAGAAGAGATAATCGATTTTGATGAAAATCAAAGGGAAGATTCGCTGCATACTTTCAGCGAAATAAAGGGTAAAATAGCACTAAATATATCAAACAGAAATGTCGAAATAGCCGCAATAGCCGATAGAATAGAAATTAAAAATAATGGAGCCTTGTCTATTATCGATTATAAAACTGGTAGCATCCCTTCAAAAAGTGAAGTGCTCTCGGGCTTAGCTCCACAAATGATTGTTGAAGCAATAATCGCCCGAAGCCAAGGTTTCAAAGAATTAGCCACCAACAGTCAAAACAACACTTGCTATGAGCTAGTATATATTAAAATTAATAGCAAAAGTCCTTACATCACTAAAACAATTATAAATCTCAACGAAAAAGAAGTGTTAAGTCACCAACAAGGTTTGATTAGTTTACTAAGCCATTATGTCAAAGAAAACCAATACCCTATTGCAAACTGTATTGCAAAATATGATGACTATAAACACTTAGCGCGCAGAGAATAAAATTACTCAAAAATTAAATCTAACTGCGAGTGGTATAGATTACTATCATTTACAGTTCTTATATTATATTTTAAATATTCTGTAATAAACTTTTTAGATAAACCAAGGTAATCCGAGAACCAGTCAACTAATTCTTCATGGTTACGCATCAAAAATTTCAACTGTCCTTTAGGCATTTCACCACTTGATAAAGTTACAACTCCACCCAAATTCATTTGAGAGTCATCATATTTAAAATTAAACTTATTAAACTGAATTTTGTAATTATACCCCAAACTACTTTTTTCAATTTTCGTCCTCGGCGAAACGTACTCTACGTCAACTAGCATTTTGGCGCTTTTAATATAGTCAATTCCCATTTTAGGAGTAAAGTCAAAAGACTTAGTAAGTTGGTATGTATTAAGATTATCACTCTTTACCCTAGTTAGTAATATTTCTAAATTTTTCAAGTCAGCTAGTATCTTTTTCGGGGAGAAGTACTTTACACTTGGCAATGAAAAATATAACTCTGCAAAATACTCTTTAATATTCGATTTATTTGGAAATAATACTGGCTCGCTGTAAGTCACCCTAATTACAGGCTCATACTCAGACTTAGCACCAGAAATAAACTTATTCTCTACGTTTTTCAAATCATCAAATAGCACCCGCTTTGATAAGGTCACTTCTGAACTATATATTTTATGCTCAAGCGCAATAAAATCTAGCTTTATTTCCCCCAAGCCATCATGGTCTGTTGAAATAATTCGAAAGTCATCAAATCTCAACCTCCAAAAGAAAGGAAACCCAGATACATTAACTTTATCGTAGGAAAGCCTTATATTATCATTACTAATACGCGATACCCCTTTAACAGCCTCATTCTTTATCAAATGAGCCGCTAAAAACCATATCAAAATGTATAGTACCGATATTAATAATAAAGCTCTTCTAATCACAAAAACCCTTACACGCTAATATTTCTTGTTGCTGATGGCAATACTACCCTCATACCATCTAAATCTTTTGTCAAAATAATCTGACACCCTAATCTTGAAGTATGCGTCAAACCAAAGGCTAAATCAAGCATATCCTCTTCCGCCTCTTCTGGCTCATCTAGTTGGTTGTAGACCTTTTCTTCTAAAACTACATGGCAAGTTGCGCAAGCTAAAGACCCCTCACAAGCTCCTTCTAAATCAACTTTATTATGATGGGCAACTTCCAAAATAGAGAGCCCGACCATTGCTTCTATTTCCGTTTCTTTGTTCCCTTCAACAAAGATTATTTTTATTTTTTCTACTGACATTATTACAATTTTATTTTAATTTAACTTCATTAATATTACGCCCCTTAAGATGCTCCTTTGCCCCTTGATCTAAATGTTTTTGAATAAAACTAGATGCATGTTTATTTAATTTATCCATACTCACTATGATCCGGTCTCGATTATCGCCACCCAAAATACTTTCTAAGGCCTTGATGGACTCTTCAATCGACTTTTTTTCTTCTTCATTTAGAACATCTGGTGTTTCTTTTATAGCAGCAATAACTCCCTCTATCAACCCCTTTGCCTGAACCCTCGCTTCAAGTAGCAAGCGATGCTCGTGATCATTTTGTGCATTTTCGTAAGCCGACTTTAAGTCCGCCACTATATCATCTTCTGTTATCCCATAACTCGGTTTAATTGCAACTTCCTTTAACAAACCAGTCCCTGCATCGCGAGCAGACACTGATAATATAGCATCGGTATCAATGGAAAATGTTACTTCTATGCGAGCTTTCCCCGCTTTCTGAGGTAATATACCCTTTAACTCAAAATGAGCAAGTGACCGACAGTCTAAAACCGACTCTCTTTCACCTTGAATGATGTGTAGCTTTATTCCCGTCTGATTATCAACGTGCGTAGTAAACTCTTTGGTTATTGAAAATGGTATCGGGGTATTTCGTAAAATAATCTTTTCAACTATTCCACCATATAACTCTATTCCCAATGATAGTGGAACAACATCAATAAGTAGCGAGCTTGATTTTGTAGCAAGGTTTTCTGCCTGCATAGCCGCTCCCATTGCTACAATCTTATCAGGGTCTAGGTCGGATAAAATCTCAACATCAAATTCACTTTTTAACATTTGGGAAATAAGAGGTATTCTAGTAGAACCACCAACTAAAATAATACCATCTAAACTAATTTCTCCAGCTTCTTCTAGTGCATTAGAGGCGATTTTAATGGTCTTTACTATAGTATCTTTAATAATATCATCAAACTCTTTTCTTGATATATTAATTTTGATATTTTGATAAGTTTTATGAACTGTTATATTTTGAGACATTTCTTCTTTTATAGATTTGGAAATCAACAAAAGATCTCGATTATACTCAACCCCATACTTACTAGAGATATAATTAGCAATTAACAAGTCAATATCATCCCCCCCCAGCATATTGTCACCATCAGTGGATACAACCTGCAGAACTCCCAAACTCATATTCAAAACCGATACGTCAAAAGTTCCACCTCCAAAATCATACACTAAATAAGATCCTTCTTTTTGACGGTTTAAACCATACGCATAAGCTGCTGCAGTGGGCTCTGCTATCAACCTTTTAACTTGCAGACCAGCCACCTTGGCAGCAAGCATAACTTGCCCCCTTTCATTGTCATCAAAATGTGCTGGAACCGATATGACTGCATTTTTTACATCGCACCCCAAAGACTTTTCAGCACTATGCACTAAATATTTAAATATCTCAGCAGATAACTCCGTTAGACTGGTATTTTTTCCACGAAAATTAACTTTTGGATCTTGTTCGTTTAAATTAATTAACGGTGATTGCTTTGACAAAAAGCTACTACCACTTATGTCTTGAGATGATTTAGCTAGGTATCTTTTTATCGAAAAAAAACTATTATCAAAAACAACTTCTCCTACAGAAATTTTACTATCACTCCAGGATATAATTGATGGACAAAAATCTTTTTCATTACTTAGTTTGATAACCTTCACTTGCCCCTGTTGTGATATAGCAATTAAAGAGTTTGTTGTACCAAAATCAATACCTACGATCACCTCTTCTTCTGGAGCGCCTGAACCAGGCTCTGCTATTTCAACTATTTGCATTTTTGATTTTTAGCTTTATGTTTCTTACTAAATTGGTAAGATACTTTAATCTGACGGTATAATCAAGAGCTTTCGAAAAATCCCCAGCTTCAAAAGAATTGTTCAAGACGAGAACCACATCTTGAATATCGCCCCTTTTCGCCTTTTCCTTGTATTTTAACGCCAATATGTCATTCGTATTATCAACTAAACTATAATCCTCTAAAACCCCTTCTAAATCATCAAAACTCATTACCTTGCGCAGAGACTCCTCTTGAAAATCATACCCCTTTTGCAAAAGTATATATTTCGCTCTTTCATAGTCATCAGAAAGAATTTTGTAGGCTTCATTTATACGCATCGACCTTTCTATGTAATCTTTAGCCTCACCGATTTGGGCTCTATCTGGGTGATATAACTGCAGAGCTTTCAAATATTGCGCCTTTAATCTCCTTGAATCAATCTTATATTTTTCTTCCATGTCAAGTAAGGTAAAATAATTCATAATTACTCTTTTTCTTTTGATAAAACTTTTACTACACCCCTAAGAGTTTGTAGCTCTACATGAGACAAATTATCGACTCTTTCGAAAATGTTCCTTATTTTTTGACTAATACGCAAACGTTTTTCTGGTATTTTAAAAAAATCATTCCGTTCAAGTTGGTCAAACAAGTTGCTATAAAAATACTCTAAATCTTCTTTTTTAGCTAGCTTTTCACAATTTGGGAGTAAGTCTTCGCGGTTTTGTTTTTTACTCTGAAATAGCTCATAACAGATAACAGCGACTGCATGAGCAATGTTCAGAGAGCTAAAGTGTATATCTGTATCGATAGTTACTATCTTATTAGCGTGACTTATTTCTTGGTTATTCAAACCGCAATTCTCGCGACCAAACATAATGCCGCAATTTTTCCAAACCCTTTTTTCTTGTGGTAAATCACGAGAAAGAACGTGCTCTTTGTTCATATCTCGAGCAGCAGCTGTTGTTGCATATACATAGTCTAGGTCGGCAATAGCGCTCTTCACGTCTGGAAATATTTTTGCTTTATCGATTATGTTAATTGCCCCTACCGACATTTGTGAGGCTTTCTTATTAGGCCACCCATCTCTAGGGTTCACTACCCTTAAATCTTGTAGGTCAAAGTTTTTCATCGACCGAGCGGCCGCTCCTATGTTTTCTCCCATTTGGGGTTCTACTAATATAATTGCAATCGACATATATATATATTTAAATTACATCGCCATGATTATATGATATCACGCGACCATTTGAAAGCTCCATAACTATCTCCCCTATAGAAGTAATATCTTTAAATATACCAGATATTCTCTTTTGACCATCTGTAATAGTAATACACTCATTTAAATGATATGCATTTTCTAGCCACTTTTTTCTAATCGGATTGAAGTCCTTATTAATTAGCCATTTTTGGTATTCTATATCAAAGTTAGCTATAACACAATTTAATAATTCTTTCTTATCATCAATATACAACCCCTCGTTAGCTAAAGATGTCGGAGAAAATTGAGCGTTTGTAATCACGGGGGTTAAGACAACATTAATACCAAAACCAATGACCACATAATTCTCTCCATCGACTGATATTGTTTCTACTAAAATACCCGCAACCTTCTTACCATTAATTAAAATGTCGTTCGGCCATTTGGAGGCTATGTCTAACTGAATATTATTTAGATGAGCAAAATAATGCAGGGTTTTTTGCAAAACATTAGCTAAAATAAAAGGAAATGAAGAGCAGTGTTTAATATTCCCAACATTCACAAGTAAGATACTACAATTTAAGTTTCCTGGCATGGTAAACCACCCTTTACCTCGACTTCCTCTACTTGCTGACTGTTCTTCAGCTACTATGACATGGTTATTCTTTATACTGTGTCTAGCTAAGTTTAAAGCTTCTGTATTAGTACTATCAGTACTCTCTAAATTTATCAAATTATAGTTTTCAAGCCACTTAAAATTCATGCTAATCATATAACAAAATTAAACAAAAAACACCCTTGTTAATCAAAAGTTAAAGTCTTTTTTAACTTTAAACAATATATTTGTGAGCAAATACAAGAAAGAATATTGTGAATGTGACAGAAATGGTAGTTACTAACCATAATCCTTTTTTTGTCGGTATTCTCTTTACATCCTCTTGTGAGCGCATGAAGTATAAATATTTTACAATTTTTAAATAGTAGAAGGATGCTATCAGGGTGCTTATAGCAGCCACACCAATCAAAATAAATCCATCTTTTTGCATCACGTGAATAAAAATATAATACTTACCAAAAAAACCTGCAAAAGGTGGTAAACCTATCATAGAAAACATAAAAACCGCAATTGATGCTGATAAGGCCTTTCTATTTATAGAAGATCCCTTTAAATCATCAAAAGTTGCACCATTAGCCCTCTCTCCAAGCAACCCAACAAGACAAGCAAAGAAGCCAACCGTAGAAATAGAGTATATTAACATGTAAATATAACCCGAATTATTACCCTCTATGGAATGCAAGCTTAAAGACATAAGAACATACCCCATATTTAAAATGCTACTATAAGCCATCAGCCTCTTTAATGATTTTTGCCCAATCGCTCCTAGTGAACCAATAATCATTGAAATAACAGCCACTATTTCCAACGCTTTCTGAGATAATTCATAATAATCGTCAATAACACCATCCATAAAGTTAATAAAGACTATCAACAGCCCTATTTTCTGAGCCGTAGCAAAGTAACTTGTTGTTACTACGGGCGCACCTTCATACACATCAGGAGTCCAAATGTGAAAAGGGGCCGCAGAAAGTTTAAATAATAATGATGCAAGCACCAATGCTCCACCAACAACCAAGCCTAGGGTTGGCTTTTCATTCATTAAAGCTTTTATCTCCAAAAAGTTGATACTACCACTAAAACCATATAAAAAAGATATACCTAATAGCATAAGTCCGCTCATTAAAGCGCCTAGTATAAAATATTTCAACCCCGCTTCAGACGAGTTTTCATCCCTAGTGTTAAATGCGGTTAAAGCATACCCAGACAAAGCCTGAAGCTCCAAACCGCAAAAAAGAAGTAAAAAATCTCGCGCAGAGATCGAGATAAATATTCCAAGTGTTGATAGTAGCATGATAGTAACATACTCCATCTTTATTGATTTCTTACTAATTTTTACAAAATCCCGATATATCAGTATGTTCATTAAGGTTAACCCTAAAACAACCGCTTTGAATAAGTCTATTATCGATGATGTTAAAAAGCTCCCTTCGTAATATTCGTACTCCGCAGAACTAAATAGCAAGAAGCTAAGAACGCCACCGCACAACAAAATAGTTACTAATAAAACTTTTTTAATTGACCTTTCGCAAAAAACAGCAACAACCTGCATCAACATAGATATCAAAGCTAGTGAAATTTCTGGAAAGAACATAATAAAATTACTAAACATATTATTTATACTTTTAACTTTATATATTAATTAAATTATAAACCGGGGTATTAAGGAGAGAAAAAATAAAGTTAGGAAACACTCCTAAAAAAATAATCAGAAAGCAAAGAATAAATAATGGTACATACTCCTCTACCTTTAAATCATCAAATTTCTTCACCTCGTCTCCAGCGCACCCAAACACAACTTCTTTATACAGTTTTAACATATATAAAGCCCCCAGAACCACACCAAAAGCACAAAAAACACCTACCGTCTTATTATATGCAAACACACTAATTATTCCCAAAAACTCACCAATAAAACCACTTAATCCTGGCAAACCTATTGACCCCAGCATCGCAACCATAAAACCAGCACTAAGAAGGGGCATGGACTCTACCACCCCACCATATTTACTAATTTCCTTAGTGTGGTGCCTGTTGTATAAAAAGCCAACAGTTAAAAACAAGGCAGAAGAAATAAGACCGTGACTAACCATCTGAAAAACAGCAGCATTAACCCCTATTTCAGATAGTGTAAAAATCCCCCCTGTCACATACCCCATATGAGCTACAGAAGAATAAGCTATCATTTTTTTCATATCTGTTTGCTTAAAAGCGACGAAAGAAGCGTAGATAATAGCTGCACCACTCAAATACACAACATAAATGGCGAAACTCTCTGTGGCCCCAGGGAACATCGGCAGAGATACTCTAAGCATTGCATACCCACCTAATTTCAACAAAACGCCAGCTAACATCACAGATCCAGCGGTTGGAGCCTGAACGTGTGCATTAGGAAGCCACGTGTGAAAGGGTAACATCGGAATTTTCACTGCAAAAGCTATAAACGTTGCTAACCACAGTGTTTTTTGTATCTGAAGGGGAAGCGTGGATAAAGCGCTTGGTAAATCAACGATACTAAACGTGCCGACATCATTATATATATATATAATAGAGATTAAAAAGAAAAGGGAACCAAAAAACGTATATAAGAAAAACTTTAAAGAAGCATAAATTCTATCGCCCCCCCCCCCAAACTCCTATTATTAAATACATCGGTATCAGAACAACCTCAAAAAAGAAATAAAACAAAAGTAAGTTTAGCGAAATAAAAGCACCTATGCAGAGAGATTCTAATAGTAAGAATAAAAACAAATATTCTTTTATTCTATCGTGCACAGTAAATAAGCTAGTAATGATACAGATTGCTGTTAATAAAGCTGTTAGAAAAACAAAACACACAGAAATACCATCCACACCAACAAAAAAATCTAAGCCAATCGAATCAATTAGTGAATATTGCTCTACAAATTGAAACCCCATCTCATTATCTTTAAAACTAAACAATATACTAGTTGATACTATTAGTGTAAGTATGGACGATAAGATGGCCACATATATTGCATGTAAATCCTTTCTTTGTGATTTACTATGCCCTATAAAAAAAGTTATGTACAAAGCGCTAGCAAATGGAATTAGCATTGTAATAGATAAAATTGGCAAATTAGCAATCATTCTATATTCCCTTTTTTGGTGAGTTTATTAATACAATAAAAGTTATGTAAACAATTAGAGGTAACAGCATGTACAGAACATAGTTATATATATACCCTGTCTGAATTTTACAAACAAGGCGACTCCATAATGCAGACACGCGGCTCACTCCATTTGGCCCAAACTTATCAATAATTTCTTTATCAACAAATTTCAAAACACAACTTGTCTTACGAACAAACCTTACAATGAAGTGGTTATATAACTCATCAATATAAAATTTGTTTTTTGTTAAAGTGTATAGCCCCCCCATATTATGGGCAAGTTTTTTGTAACCACTACCTAAATACAAAGAAACGCCAATTATACTACCAACAACACCACACAACAACGGAAGGGTCTCTATTATGTGCGTAACATGTGGGTGTGGAGATTTATCAAGGTTAAAAATTGAGTTACCAAAAAAGCCATAAGGGTTTGCTATATCAAGTATATAATATCCAACCATCCCAGAAAAAAGAGTTCCTAGCAATAATACAAACATCGGTACGCTCATTATCCAAGGTGTTTCTTTCACCCCCTCATAAACACTCTTGTTTAATGAGGTTTCTCTATGAAAAACAACTATAATAATTTTAAATGAATAAATAGCAGTTAGAATGGCTGCCAATAAACCAAATATAAACGCAAACTCTCCCGCACCCCCATGCAAATAAGCCCGCTCTAAAACTAAATCTTTTGAGTAAAAGCCAGCAAAAGGGTATATTCCGATTATAGCCAAAGAGCCTAGTAAAAAATTAGCATATGTAACTGGCATTTTTTTCCTCAAACCACCCATATCAAATATATCTTTCTTATTAGTTGCGTAAATAACGCTCCCTGCAGAAAGGAATAGTAAAGCCTTAAAGAAACCATGAGTAACTAAATGAAACATTGCAACTTGATAGGCCGAAACACCACAAGCAAAGAACATATACCCAAGCTGAGAACAAGTGGAATAAGCTATTATCTTTTTCAAATCAGTCTGCGCCACTGCTATTAAAGCAGCAAACAAGCATGTAACCGCACCAACAATGGTTATAACCCACATAACTATTGGAGTATATTCAAACACATACGAGCACCTAGCAACCAAGAACACACCAGCTGTTACCATCGTTGCAGCATGTATCAAAGCCGAGACCGGTGTTGGCCCCTCCATAGCATCTGGTAGCCAAATGTGTAACCCAACCTGAGCTGACTTTCCCATACACCCTATAAATAACAACAAACAACTTAAGTCTAAAACATTCAGTTTAAAAAAAGCCGGCTCTTGAAGAAGATTTAAATTATCAAAAACTACCCCAAACTCTACGCTACCAACATAAAAAAAGATGAAGGATACACCTAAAATAAACGCAAAATCACTTACCCTATTAACCATAAAAGCCTTGACTGCAGCCAAGTTGGCCGACTCCTTATGGTTATAATAACCAATTAACAAATAAGAACAAAGACCAACTCCCTCCCAACCAAAAAATAACTGAATGAAGTTATCAGCCGACACAAGAGCTAACATAAAAAAGGTAAACAAAGAAAGGTAGGATAAAAATTTTGCGATATTACCATCTTTTTTCATGTAACCCAATGAGTATATATGAACAACTGCAGACACGGTAGTAACTAATAAAAACATTATTGATGTTAGTTGGTCTACGTATATTGACCAGTTAACCGACAAAGAACTTACTTTAATCCAGCTAAAAATCATCAAATGGTAACTACTTTGGTAAACAGCAACCTCCCAAAACAAATATAGCGCACCAATGGCTGGTAGAATTATTCCAAAAGAAGAAACAAAGCTAGTTATATTAATATTTAATCTTCTTCCAAAAACACCATTTATAAAAGCACTAAGCAATGGAGAGAATATAATTGCTTTTAACAAAATAGCCATATCTTTCCCTACCCCTTTAATTTACTTAAATCTTCCATTTCAATAGAGCGCCTGTTTCTAAAACATAGAACCAAGATAGCCAAGCCAACAGACACCTCAGCAGCGGCTATTGACAAAACAATCAAACTAAACACTTGCCCCACAACATCCTGCAAATGCACAGAGAAAGCAACAAAATTTATATTAACTGCTAACAACATAAGCTCTATTGACATAAGTATTGTTATTACGTTTTTTCTATTAACAAAAACTCCACTAACACCCACTGCAAACAAAATAGATGTTAATATTAAATAATGCTCTAAAGAAATTTCATTAGCTGTCATATGATATATCCTTTAACCCCTGTTTTCCATCTTGTTTTGCAATTGCCATTCCATTCTCTTTGTTTCTAGATATCTGTTCTTTTACGTTTTGTTTTTTAACACCCTTTCTAAGGCGTAAAGTTAGTGCTATACTAGAAATCATAGCGACAAATAATATTATGCCTGAGGTCTGAAATGGTAGTATAAAATCAGTGTACAAAACCTGACCTATCAACTTCACACCACCAAGTTCTGGGGTTATGGCAAATCCGTATTGCGACCTATCAATAACCACATCAGAGCTAATCAGGGCGACAAAAGCCAAGTCTATTCCCAAACAAATGGTTATTGACAAAGATAAAACAACCTCACTACTAAGCTCCGGTTGAATAAATACTCGGTTCACATTCAGCATCATCACAACAAACAGAAACAACACCGCCACAGCACCAACATAGATAATTATTAGCATCATCGCTATAAACTCAGCCCCAATCAACACCAACAATCCAGAACCATTACAAAAAGTAAAAATCAACCACAAAACAGAATGTACCGGGTTTTTACTGTTAACCACACAAAGGGCCCCAATGATCGACATCGCAGCAAATATATAAAAAAACAACGCCATTTACTTACCTATACATATAATCATTTTTTAACTTCTTGGCGAGCTCTTGCTCCCACCTCTCTCCATTCTCTAGTAACTTATCTTTGTTATAAAGGAGCTCTTGGTGTGTTTCGGTGGCAAATTCAAAATTTGGCCCCTCAACAATAGCATCAACAGGGCAAGCCTCTTGACACAGACCACAATAAATACATTTTGTCATATCTATATCATATCTCGTGGTCCTACGGCTACCATCACTACGCTCCTCAGCCTCTATTACAATAGCTTGAGCCGGACAAATAGCCTCACATAATTTACAAGCTATACACCTCTCTTCACCATTTGGATAGCGCCTTAATGCGTGCTCCCCCTTAAACCTAGGACTTACCGGACTTTTTTCATAGGGGTAGTTTAATGTCACTTTTGGTTTGAATAAATACCTAAGGGTAAGAACCATTCCCGCAATAATTTCATACAGAGCTAATGATTTTATATATTTTGTGATTCTTTTCATATTTTCACCCCGGTAAATTATTAGTAAACATTAACACCGAGGCAACAAAAACAACCCAAAATAATGTTAAAGGCAAAAAGAATTTCCAACCAATTCTCATTAATTGGTCATATCTATATCTCGGCAACGAAGCTCTTATCCACAAGAAAACAAACAATAGAAGTGACACTTTTAAACAAAACCAAACAACACCTGGAACAACATACAAAATAGTAATATTCAAGGGTGGATAGTACCCCCCCAAGAAAAACACAGTGGTAATAGCGCTAACTAATATCATATTAGCATATTCACCCAAGAAAAATAAGGCGAATGACATCGAAGAATACTCAACATTATACCCCGCAACTAACTCAGCTTCAGCTTCAGGTAAATCAAATGGCAACCTGTTGGTCTCCGCTAAAACAGAAATAAAAAACACAACAGCCATTGGAGCCAACATTAAGTCGATCCAATAAGGCATAGAGTGTTTATATTCAATTATTTCTGTTAAGTTTAGTGTCCCCGTTACCAAAAGAACTGTAACTATAACAAGCCCCATCGATACCTCGTACGAAATCATTTGAGCGGAGGATCGAATAGCTCCTAAAAAAGCATATTGCGAATTACTAGCCCAACCAGCCATAATAATACCATAAACCCCAAGAGAAGACATTGCCAAAACATATAAAACACCAACATTTATATCAGCCAAAACCACACCGTGGTCAAAGGGTACTACCGCCCAACCAATTAGGCTTAGTATAAAAGTTATCATTGGCGCTACTACAAAAACAACCTTACTAGAAGATGATGGTACAATAACTTCTTTAAATAAAAGCTTTACTGCGTCAGCTATAGGTTGAAGTAGTCCAAAATACCCTACAACATTCGGCCCTCTTCTCATCTGCATTAAACCAATAACTCTGCGCTCTGCATAAGTTAAATAAGCAACTGATAAAAGGAGGGGAATCGTAATCAGCAGTATTTTTGCAACTATAAACAAAACAAGCGAAGAATGTTGCGATATAAACTCTTTTATTAAATCCATTACCCCACCTCTAAGTCTTTTGTCTTACTCAAAGCGGCGGAGCATTTTGCCATAGTAGCTGAGAATTTACATATAATATTATCCATATAGTAATTTGTTTTGTTACTTCTTATTGGCCCCTCTAAAGCCACACCCTCTACTGGGTAAAACTCACAAAGTGACTCGTTAATAACATCGAGACCACCCCAAAAAGGCGCCCCATCTAACATTTTTTTACTTAACTCCTCTTGAGAAGAAAAGCTCAATCTTCTGTTTAACCTTGTTGCCAGCGCGATAATCACATCTACGCTACTTTTCGCTTCTCCTAACTTTGAAACAGAGGCTTTTGCGCGTTGCACACGCCCCTCTAGGTTAACATATAACCCATCTTGTTCGGTAAAAGCTGCTTCTGGTAATATAATATCAGCTCTAGCTGCGCACTTATCCCCATGGTGCCCCTGATAGACCACAAAACAATCTTTACTAATTTTGTTTATATCAATATCATCAGCAGAAAGTAAGTATAAAAACTTAACCTCTCCGGTTTGGGTTTTTTTTAAAATATTTTCAGTTCCTCGCTCGCCATAGTTGATACCAAGGTCAAGGCTCCCAACAGAAGAAGAGTGGTTATGCATTATATTATACCCATTCCAATCAGGTTTTATTATATCACACCTTTTAACCAACTCCCCAATCAAACCAAAAATATGTTTTGCATCTTCTCTTGCGTAAACACCATCACCAATTATAACCATCGGCCTCTTAGCATTGGACAGAGCTTCAAAAACCGCTCCCTTTCCCTCTGATATATCTTTAATAATAGAAATCTCATCACCCAAATAATTGGTAGGGTAAGTTTGATCATTATCTTCTCCAATATTATAAACAACCAAGTTGTTTTGGCGAACAGATTTACCAATTCGAGAGTTAAGAACGGGGGAAGATTTTCTTATATCCGCGCCAATAACCAAACAAATATCAGCTTTTTCTATACCAGAAATAGTTGTATTAAACAGATAGTTTCCCCTAGAAGAAGTATCAAAATAGTAACCAAAGGGGTTAGCGTCGACTTTCTCCGATCCCAACGCATTAATAAAGTCTTTTACAGCAAACATCGCCTCACAAGATGAAGACGTGCCAATGAGAGCCGCTATGTTGTCTGTTTTTACTCCAAAAAAGCCCTGGTTAAGTCTCATAATAACCTCATCCCAACTAACTCTCTCTAAACGCCCATCGCCACCCCTTGCATAAGGAGCATCAAGCCTTTGAACCTTGAGACCATCGTAAGAAAATCTTATTTTGTCAGAAATCCACTCTTCATTTATATCCTCTCGAGGTTTTGGTAAAATTCGCATCACCTCTTTGTCTTTTGAATCTATATAAATATTGGAACCAACAGCGTCCATGACATCAATAGATGCTGTTTTTTTTAACTCCCAAGGTCTTGCCGTGAAGGCGTAAGGCTTTGACGTTAAAGCGCCAACTGGGCAAAGATCAATAACATTCCCAGAAAGCTCCGAAGTAAGAGACTTCTCTAAATAACTAACGATCTCCATGTCTTCTCCGCGATTAATCGCCCCCATTTCAGGCACGCCCGCAACATCCGTAGAAAACCTTATACACCTGGTGCAATGTATGCACCTAGTCATATGAGTTTTAACCAAAGGCCCAATATTCTTATCCTCTACACCGCGCTTATTCTCCTCAAACTTACTCTTTCCTTTTCCGTACTTAAAAGCCTGATCTTGTAAGTCACACTCCCCACCTTGATCACAAACCGGACAATCTAAGGGGTGGTTAATCAACAAGAAACCCATTACCCCCTCACGGGCCTTTTGAACCTTTTGCGTATTAGTATATATTTTCATACCATCTGCAGCAATCATGGCACATGAAGCTATTGGCTTTGGCGACCTTTCCATTTCTACCAAGCACATCCTACAATTACCCGCAACCTCTAGCTTTTCATGATAACAAAAATGCGGAATCTCTATCCCCATTTGGTTGCAAGCCTGCATTACGGTTTTTCCACTTTCAACCTCTATCTCTTGATCGTTGATGGTTAGTTTCGGCATATTAAATATATTATTTAAGAATTATATAAACTTATTTGCTTATAATATAGATAATTCATCAGAATAAAACAAATCCTTTTATTAATAAGTTTAGTTTTATATTTTTTTTATTCTCTCCTTTTGTAATTTTACTCAAAAGGTTTTACTATTACCATCACCACAATAATTATCATCAGTATGGTTGGGATTTCGTTTACATATTTATAAAAATTACTCGAATGCGTGTTTCCACCTCGCTCAAAGTCTTTGCGGCACTTAGCTAAAAACCCATGAAAAATTGTTAATAGTAATACCGCTGTTAATTTTATATGGAACCATCCGCCAAGGGCTGATAACCCGTATATATAAGCTACCAGAAACCCAAAAAAATAAGAAATGACCATTGCTGGATTCATTATTATTCTTAGCAACCTTTTTTCCATAACTTGAAAGGTTATATCCTCTTTACTTCCGGCGTCAACATTGGCGTGATAGGCAAATAAGCGGGGCAAATAAAGCAAGCCAGCCATCCAACAAATAATAGCTATAACGTGAATAGCTTTATACCATAAAAAATAATCTTCCATAAAAACCACACTTTTTTATATTTTACTAGGGCATTTTGAAAAGGACTCGGGGCACAACCTTCTTCCAGTTGATGATCCACAATAACCATCCTTTTTATTTAACGCATTTTTAACCATACTCACCATAGAGTCAATAAACAAACTATCCGCACTTAGAGCAGAAACTCGGAGATACTTAATGCCATAATCTTTTATCAAATCTTTATACTCAATATCTAGCTCCACCAAGGTCTCCGAATGTTCACTAACAAAAGCAATTGGAACAATAACCAAATTTTTTCCTTCTTTTGCGGCTTTTAATATTTCATCCTCCGTATTTGGCGTTAACCACTCCATTGGTCCAACTTTACTTTGGTAAGTGACTAAATGGTCATAACCACCCCCGCCCAAACCTTTTATTATTTGCTTAGAGCACTCTTCAATTTGCCACTGGTATGGGTCGCCTTTATCTATTATTTTTTTTGGCAAACCATGTGCTGAAAAAAGTATACGGTAGTTTTCAAGGTCTTTTATTTTTGTTTTTATTTTCTCCACATGAGACTTAATAAAATTAGGCTCTTCAGGATAACAACAAATAGTTTTTATGGGAATGTTTTTTAAATTAAAATTATTCTTGTGTTGTAAGAAGCATTCTATCGAAGAAGCGGTTGTCGTTGTAGAATATTGGGGGTATAGTGGCAACAATATAATTTCTCCTGGGTGGTATTCCACTATATCTCTTACCACCTCCTCCGTCATAGGGTGCCAGTGACGCATACAAACAAACACTTTCGCCTCACTACCCTTAAGGCTCGCACTAAGCCCCTCCTGGATCATCTGCGCCTGTTTCCTAGTTTCTGGTAAAATTGTTGACCCACCACCCATTAAGGAATAAATATGCTGAGCTGTTTTGTTTCTTAATGTCGATATAAGAAAAGCTAAAACCCAACGAAAAGGTTGTGGTAATGTTATTATATATTTATCATTAAATAGGTTAAACAAGAACGGTCTAACCGAGCTTTGTTTATCCGGTCCTCCTAAATTAAATAAAACAACAGCCTTTTTACTGTTTGAAGCTTTTGACATAATTTACTAAGAATTCTACGTTTTTAATTGGTGTCGATGGTAACACTCCGTGCCCAAGGTTGAAAATAAAGTTTTTTCCATACATTTTCTCAAGAACATTATCTACATGCCTTTTTATAACATCTTGATTATCACTTAGCAACACTACTGGCTCAATATTTCCCTGAACAACAACTTCACTCTCCCACTCTAACATTTTGTTGACTGGAATAAACTGATCCACACTGACCCCGTCAACTCCTGTTTGCTTTATATATTCCTCATAATTATATCCGGAGCCTCTTGGAAAACCTATTATAGGCAATTGAGGGTATTTTTCTTTTAATGATGTTACTATCTTTTTGGTGGGGTTAATAACAAACTCTTGGTAATACTCTCCGCTTATTACACCTGCCCAGGAATCAAATAGCTGAACGACATCAACTCCAGCTTCAACTTGGTTTGACAAATGTTCTATAGTTCTTTCTGTTAGGATATCAATTAATTTTATTGCTAAAGGTCTATCGTTAAAAATTAGTTTTTTTGTTAGAGAAAAATCTTGTTTCCCTCGGCCCTCAATCATGTAAGTTGCTACAGTCCAGGGGCTTCCTGCAAAACCAATCAACGTTTTTTCTTTTTGTAGTTGGTTTCTTAAATTAGAAATAATTTGATAGACGCAACTTGCGTTTTTGCTAAAAGGAGCTGTTAAACTATCCAAACATTTTTCTGATACTAGTTGCTTTAAAACGGGTCCTTCTCCTTTTTTAAACGATACTTCCCACCCAAGAAGGTCTGGTAATACTAATATATCTGAAAACAATATTGCCGCATCTACATCATATCTTTTTACAGGTTGTATTGTTACTTCTGTTGCTTTTTCTACATCATAACAAAAGCTGAGGAAGTTTTGTTGTTTTGATCTTATTTCTAAATATTCAGGTAAATGTCGACCAGCTTGACGCATCATCCAAATTGGAGTGTTATCTATTTTTTCTTTTTTTAGAACGCTTAGTATTTTTTTCATAGCCATACATAATAATAAATAAAATATATATATAATTATATTAGTTGTTGTTGGTACTGTGGATTATGTAGATAATATGTTATACACAGACTTATCAACATATGTTTATAACCCTAAACACTTGAAGATACTAGTATTTTTTTAGTTTTCCACCTTCTTTGTATTAAAAACTATACAGTGGATAAAAAAGTGTATAACTTATGCATAAACAGTGAAATAAAACATAGTGGCTGTTTTTAAACATTATATACACATTTTTATCCACATAAAGTGGTGGTCGCAATAAACCCCTTGTATAAAAGGGAAAAAGAGAATAATATTTGCTATATTATAAGAATTACCCACATAGGAGATGTGTATAACTATGCAAGAGTTAGTCGTTCATTTGGTTTCTGAGGTTTCTGGTCAAACTGTAAAACACGCGGCCAATACGGCTTTATCAAAATTCAGTGGTTTAGATGTTAAAAAGTATTATTGGCCAATGATAAAAAACAAAACAATGCTTTTGGAGATTGTAAACAAAATAAAAGCAAAACCAGGTGTTGTACTGTTTACAATTTCAAACCCAAACCTTAGAAGATTATTAAAAGAGTCTTGCAGGGAGTTGAATTTACCTTGTGTTTCAGTAGTTAGTAAGGTAATTAATGAAATATCTGAATATCTGGGGATTAATGCGGATGACACGGCTGGGAAAAAGAATAAATTTGATGCTAACTATTTTAATAAAGTGGATGCAATAGATTATGCTCTTAAGTACGATGATGGTCAAACATTAGAGGGGCTCAATGAGGCTGATATTATTTTAATTGGCCCATCAAGAACCTCTAAAACGCCAATATCTATTTACCTAGCATATAACGGCTTTAAAACCGCTAATATTCCTTATGTTCATAATTGTTTGTTTCCAAGTGAAATATACGAGCTAAAGAAACCATTAGTCTTTGGTTTGCTGATTAATCCATCAAGGCTTATTGAAATTAGAGAAAACAGAATGAATTTGTTGCAAATGAAGGACCACTCTAATTATACTGATATTAAAATAGTTCAAGAAGAGTGCCGAAATGTTCGAAAAATATGCTCAGAGAATAAATGGCATACTATTGATGTTTCAATGCGCTCTATCGAAGAAACTGCAGCTATAATAATGCGACATTACTATGCTTATAAAATGAAATAATGGAAAGTGCTTTATAAAGATCAACGGATCTTGCTACTAATTCAAGGGGTTACGTAACAACTTTGCTTATTAATTCATTAGACAGTAAAAAATGTAGGAAGTTAGTTACTGCTGACTCGTTCATTCCCAATGGAATAGACTCCGATAAAGTTTTTCTACGTGCTAGGTTTTTAATAATTTTCCACCTATCTTTTTCTAAATAAAAGGTATGTATATTATTTTTAGATTTAAAAGCTAAAATAAACCTTTTTTTTGGCGATAAGTTTATGTTTTTAGAGCTTGGGTCATTAAGAACCTGCTCTAATATGTCTACTGGCCACTGAGTCTTCAGTAAAAACAAAGAGGGGGTAAAATTGATCTTGATATTCTCTATTTCGCTATTTAGCGCGGATTGCATATCATCAAAAGAGATAAAGGGGGTGTTTTTCGCAATAGAGGCCTGGTGTTTTATAAACTCCAGGCTAGCGAAGTCTGATAAATAAAGCAAATTTTTTGTTGATTTAAATGATTTTAAAAACAGGGGGAATCCACTCCCCCAAATATTTAAATCCCCCCTGGAAACTAAGTTCTTTTTATCCTGAATATATCCCCTAGCAACACCATTTGCACACTTGTCTCCTATCAATTTCCATATTCCAGGGTAAATGGAGCGTAAAGAATTGATTAGCTCGCTTATAACATTGTTTCGGCAAACACCCGCGCCACCTAAAGAATTATTTTTTAAAGATGGTGGAAGCTGTTTTGACTCTTGAGAAAAAATAAATTCTAAAATTTCACTTTGTATTTCTTTTAAACTGTACATTTGCGAGTAGCCTCATTTAGATAACTATTAACTGTATTGGTTTCGTGTAATAGTGATTTTAATGGAGGAAGGTCAGTGTCCCACTCTAATAAGCTAGGAACAGGGCCGCATTTGGATAGGGTAAACTGAAATAGTTCCCATACCTCCTTAGAAACATAATCATTATGGGTATCTATTAATATCGATTTATTATTATCTATTTGTTTCTTGGTGTGCCCAGCAAGGTGAATTTCAGAAACATGGCTATGGTCGATATTATTAATGTAACTAATCGCTGAAAAATTATTGTTTTGACTAGAGACGTATACATTATTCACATCCAACAAAAGCCGGGCTCCTGTTTTGTTACACAACTTATTTATGAATGACGTTTCGGAATAAACGGAATCTTTATACTCAAAATAAGAAGAGGGGTTTTCAATTAACAACTCTCTTCCTAAATATTCTTGAGCGATAGATAAATTGCGGCTAAAGATATCAAAAGATTCTTGGTTATAAGGGATTGGTATTAGGTCTGGTAAATACTTATCACTTGTTGCGCTCCAGGAAAGGTGTTCTGATAGTAAGAATGGGTCTATTAAGTCAACCAATGCTTTAATTTGTTGTAGGTGTGATTTATCTGGTTTTTCATAAGACCCAAGAGACATACCTATTCCATGAAGACTAACCTTGTATTTTTCTCGTATTTTTATCAAGTAATCAAAGGAAGATCCGCAGAGATTAGTATAGTTTTCGCTATGCACCTCAACCCAACCAAGAGGAGGAGATTCATTATAAAAATCAGCAATATTTTCTTGCCTTAAACCAAGGCCAATTAATTTCTTGTTCATAGTATGATAGTAAAAAGGGGAGTATCCGTTTCTACTATCATATTCTTATTTCGTTACTTTGCAACGTTTTCCATTTTATGTTTCAAAGAGTCCATAGTTGAGTTTTTGTGTGTTGACATAGCTGCATCATTTGATGTTTTTTTGTCAATAGACTCCTCTATTTTATCCAATTGTTTCTCAAGCTCTTTTGTTGTTGGATTTTTTACCAACTTCATATCCAGTTTAGACTTCATTTCACTGGTTAACCCACTAAAATCGCCATTATTTATTTTTTCACACTCACCGTTTGGCACCAATATCCAAGCTTCTGGATCGCCAGCTTCGTTTTTTCCAGAGCAAGAGTGAGAAGAGGTTCCACATTGTCCCTGGTGGGCTTTTATTATACCAACTCCTTCTGAGTTAATAGCACGACATTTCTCCATGTCTCCGTGGTGGTGACTAGCAGCCTGTGATTGACTCAAAGATAAAGCCGCAGCAAAAGCCGTAGCTAATAATTTTTTCTTGTTCATGATAAATATCCCTTTATATTAATTTATTATAGCAATATAATATTACATCTTTTGTAATCAAAGGTCATTTATGTGGGTTGCTTTTCGTTATTTGATGGTTAAATAATATATACTCATGTGTTTTTTTTAACACATATTTTCTTTAAGTATAGTCAGTTTGTTTTTGTAACCAATCTTTGGCCTCTTGCGAAAGTAGCTCCAACAAAGAAAGCCTTATTTTTTTGTTGTAATTTTTTAAGTACATAATTTCATCATTATTAAGCATTGAAAAGTCAATAAGCCTTTTTTCGTAAGGAACTAATGTTAAGTTATCAAAAGATAAATATCCATAATCTTCTTGTTTTATATAAACTAAATTCTCAATCCGGATACCAAAATTATTTTCAACATAATACCCAGGTTCGTTTGATAAAATCATTCCAGATGATAAAACACCTCTTCCGCTTCCTAGGCTAATGCTTTGTGGCCCCTCGTGAACAGATAAAAAACTTCCTACTCCATGACCGGTTCCATGAGCGTAGTCTTGGTGATTTTTCCATAAATACTGTCTTGCAAGGACATCTAGGTGACTACCAAAAACTTTGTTTTCTGGGAACTTTGCGCACGCAAGAGCAATATGACCCTTTAAAACCAAAGTATAGCTCTTTATGTGTTCTGGTGTAGCTTTTCCTATGGGTATTGTTCTGGTGATGTCGGTTGTGGACCCCCAATATTGTCCACCAGAATCTATCAATAACAACCCATTACCAGAAAGGTTCTTTGCTGTGCTTTTTTCAGCTTTATAGTGAATAATGGCACCATTTTCTTGAAAACCACAAATGGCAGGGAAGCTTTCGCTAACGTAGCCAGGTCGTTTTGATCTGTTTTTTTGCAACATCTCCCCAACGTCATACTCAGTCATGTTTGAGATGTCGTTTTTCTCTAGAAAAGCTAAAGTTTCGCAAACAGCAACGGCATCTTCTATATGCCCCCTTTTTGCAAACTCTATTTCTACAGAGTTCTTCTTTGCTTTCCACATTAAGCAAGGGCTATTCATACAAATATGGTCTTTTGCTTTTATTAAAAGCGAAGTATAAAGAGAGGTTTCCGTTTTATCATAAATAATTTTTCCCTTAATATTATCGAACATTTTTTGCAAACTGTCTTTACTAATAAACTTGATTTGATCAAGGATAAAACCACTTTCAATTCTCTTTTGATCGGCAAACACATAAACATTATCTTTAGTTATTAAAGAGTTTGCTAGTAATATAGGAGTAAATTCAACGTCACTTGCACGAATATTTAAAAGCCAACAAACGGAAGCTGGGTCGGATATAAACAAAGCAGAGGCGCCATTGTTTTTTATAAACTCCCTGCATTGTTTTATTTTATGTTCCCTGCTTTGCCCGGAGTATTTCACTGGGTAGTTGTATATAGTAGAGCTTGATTCCTGAGGTTTCGAATCCCATATTATGTCGATAAGGTTATCTAATTCACTTGTTAAGTTTAATTTTTCAAAAAGTTGGTATTTAGTATGTGTAAATAATTTAGGATCAAAGGCTATTTTACTATCACTATTGACATAAGGTCTCCAGTTAAAGTTAAGTAGTTCATTTTGGTTATGCACCTCAAATTCTTTACTATCTAATTGGGTTTGCGCTTGTTTGATGTATCTTCCGTCAGTAAAAAACAAAGTTGTTTTAGGTAATATAATTGCCAACCCATTGGATCCGGTAAAACCAGTAATATATTTTAGCCTTTGGGCGTAGGTCGGGGTATATTCACTCATATACTCATCGTTACAAGGAACTATATAGCCATAATAGCCTCTTGCTACCAGTTCTTTTCTTAAGCGCTCTATTTTTTTCTTTATCATTTTGTTTCCTCTACGACTCTAATCCACTCATCTTCGGAAAGCGTTTTGACACCAAGATCCTGAGCCTTTTTTAATTTACTTCCAGCTTTTTCTCCTACTATTAGCATATCAGTATTGCTAGAAATGCTGCTGACGACCTTTGCTCCTAAAGATTCCGCTTGAGACTTTGCTTCGCCCCGGGATAGTTTTGTTAATGTTCCTGTGAATAATATTTTTTTACCAAGCAAAATCTGCTTTTTAGAATCTATTACCTCCTCATAACTTTGAACATCTAGGGTCTTTATTAACTCAGAAATTATTTCAATATTATGTTTAGACGTAAAAAACTCTTTAATATCAACAACCATTTTATCTCCAATACCATCAATATTAGTCAATGTTTCGATAGTGTTTAGATCATTATTGGCTATTTTTTTCATGGCAGCGAAGAATAAACCCGCAGAAGGAAACTCTTTTGCAAGCATTTTTGCATTTGTTTGCCCTATATGCCTTATACCCAAAGCGTATATAAATTTTGCTAATGAAACATTTTTAGATTTTTCTATATTATCAAACATCTTTTCTACAGATTTTTGTCCCCATCCATCCATATTCTCTAGCTTTGTTAAAGAGTTTATGTTTTTTTGTTTTAGAAAGAATATATCAAGGGGTGTTTGTATGAGGTTTTTATCTAATAAAAACTCTACTTGCTTTTTTCCAAGACCATCTATATTTAAAGCGTTTTTTGAAACAAAGTGTTTGAGAGACTCGCTCAGTTGTTTTGGGCAGCTTAAACCATTATTGCAACGAATTAGTACATCATCTTTGTGAATATGAACATCCGCCCCACATGAGGGGCATTGCTTTGGTGGCGAGATAGGGTGGCTTCTATCTTTCGTTTGGCTTGATTTACTACCAGTGATTTTAGGTATGACGTCTCCAGCTCTATGTATGTATACCATGTCGCCTATCCGAATGTCTAGCTTCTCAAGTTCTTGAAAGTTATGAAGAGTAGCCCGCGAGACATTTGTTCCACCGATATTCACGGGTTTTAGCTCAGCTACTGGTGTGAGAACCCCTGTTCTGCCAACTTGAATAGTTATGTCTAAAAGCTCTGTACTTGCAGTAATTGCAGGAAATTTGTGAGCTATAGCAAACCTTGGACTTTTTGCAATAAACCCCAACCTATCTTGCAAAGCATAGCTATTTATTTTATAAACGATACCATCAATTTCGTGTTTTAACCCCTCTCTTTCTTGAGTTAAGTGGTTATAAAATCCCATGATTTCATTAACTGATCTAGCTTTACAAAATACTGGGTTTGTGTGAAAACCGAGTTTATTAAGTTTCTCTATTAAATCTGACTGGTTTTTTGTGAAAATATCTTCTGAGTGCCCAAGGGCATAAGCAAAGTATTTTAAAGGGCGACTCGCCGTGACGTTGCTATCTAGTTGCCTCAAAGATCCAGCTGCTGCATTTCTTGGGTTTGCAAACTCTGGTAGGTTTAAGCTTTGTTGAAGTTTGTTAAGTTCTAAAAAATCGTTTTTATCTATATATATTTCTCCCCTTATTTCTATGAGCTTTTGATAATTAATATGGTGAGGTAGTCCTTTAATAGTTTTAATATTTTGAGTGATGTTTTCTCCTATCTTGCCATCACCTCTAGTGGCCCCACATATTAATCTTCCATGTTGATACGTAGCAGAAAAAGATATCCCATCTATTTTAGGTTCACAAAAAACATCTGGACAATAATCAATATTTAAATATCTTTTGATTTTGTCTAAAAAGTTGTGAATATCATCTTCTGAAAAAGCGTTACCAAGAGACAGCATTGGTTTTAGGTGAGGGTGCTTCTCAAACTTATCTTGAACCTTAGAGCCAACTTGTTGTGTTGGGCTGTTAGGAGTTATTAGTTCTGGGTTTTTTTCTTCTAGAACAACCAGCTCTTGGTACAAGCTGTCGTATTCTGCATCTGAGATAGTAGGGTTATCTTCCGTATAATATTTTTGATTATGTTGTAAAATAACACGTCTTAAAGTGTTGATTCTTTGATTTTCGTTATTACTCATTATAAAATGTCTAGTCCTATATCAACAGATGGGGCTGAGTGTGTTATTTTGCCAACCGAAATAACATCAACTCCCGTTTTAGCTATATCTTTTACATTATTTAGAGATACATTGCCAGAGGCTTCTACAATCGCTGTGTTGTTAATTAACAACACAGCTTCGCTCATTTGCTTTAAAGTCATATTGTCAAGCATGATTATATCTACTTTACATTCTACCGCTTCTTTTACTTGCTCTAAACTGTCACACTCTACCTCTATAGTTAAATAATGTGGCTTACAAGAGCGCGCCTTTGTAACGGCTTTTGTAATGCTTCCGCAAATAGCAATGTGGTTGTCTTTTATCATGACTCCACTATCTAGAGCCAGCCTATGATTATGCCCACCGCCACACCTTACGGCATATTTTTGTAAAGACCTTAGGCCTGGTGTTGTTTTTCTAGTGTCGAATATTTTGGCTTTAGTTTTTTGTGTTTGTTCAACATATTTTCCAGTGACCGTAGAAACTCCAGATAAATGCTGTAAAAAATTTAAAATAACCCTTTCCAGTAACATAACTTCATGGGCAAACCCTTGACCTGATATTATAACCTCTCCTTTCCTTACCGTTTCTGCATCCATATAGTAGTTTTTTGATTTTATTGAGGAGTGTTTTTTTATAAAATAATTAGCAATATCACTGCCACATAAAATTAAATCTTCTCTGGCGTTTATTTTAAAACTCACTTCTTTATTTTTGTCTATCGTATATTGTGAAGTAATATCCCCACCTATACCATAATCTTCTGATAAAGCGATTTGTAAAAGTTTTTCAACGGATTCGATTGTTAATTGCATAATGATATTATTTTTTTATATTTTTTTGCTATTAAATATATACTATTATTTTTTTTCTGGTAGAGTTCGTTTAAATAAATACGGTTAAATATAGTTTAATTTAAATTATATTACCATCTTTACTAATTTTTTAGCAACAGGAGTGTAAAAATGTATTGGAGCGATACAAGGCAAATAGCGCATAATCTTGAAGAGAATTATTCAGAAGAGGAAATACCAGAGAATAACCTTCCTTACTTAATTGAAATGGTCCTCTCTTTGGATGATTTTAGTGGCTCTGAGGCGGAAGCTGATGAAGATAATCTAAAAAGAATATTGGAGTTGTGGATAGAAATCAGGGGCGATGTATAAAATATGATAATAAGTGCAAATATTTATTGCACAATATTCAAGATAAGGTTATGGTAGGTAATATACTGTTATAAATTATATTGAAAATATTAAGAGGAAAAATGGAAAAAGAAAAGGCGCTGTCTGCAGCATTAAGCCAGATTGAAAAAAGCTATGGTAAAGGTTCGGTAATGAAGCTTGGGCAAAAAAGAGATATGGATATTGAGTCAACATCTACTGGCTCCATCGGTCTTGATGCGGCTCTGGGTGGCGGTATTCCTTCTGGAAGAATAGTGGAAATATTTGGTCCAGAAAGCTCTGGTAAAACTACTTTAACCCTGCACGCAATAGCAGAGGTTCAAAAAAAAGGCGGCACTTGCGCATTTATTGATGCTGAGCACGCTCTTGACCCCGTTTATGCAAAAAAGGTAGGTGTGGACGTAGATAGCCTAGTTGTTTCCCAACCAGATACTGGAGAACAGGCTTTGGAAATTTCTGATACTTTAGTCAGATCTGGTGCTATTGACTTGTTGGTTGTCGACAGCGTTGCTGCTTTAGTTCCAAAAGCTGAAATTGATGGTGAAATGGGTGATTCTCATATGGGGCTACAGGCTCGTTTGATGAGTCAAGCCTTAAGGAAGCTAACAGCTTCAACCTCAAGAACTAATTGCACGATTATCTTTATTAATCAAATTAGAATGAAGATAGGTGTGATGTTTGGTAGCCCCGAAACAACAACAGGTGGTAATGCTCTAAAATTCTATGCTTCAGTAAGAATTGATATTAGAAGAATTGGCGCAATAAAAGACAAAGATGAAGTAATCGGTAACCAAACGAAGGTTAAGGTTGTTAAAAATAAAGTTGCCCCGCCATTCAAGGTAGTAGAGTTTGATATTATTTATGGACAAGGTATTTCAAAGGTTGGAGAGTTAATTGATCTAGGGACCAAGCATGAGTTGGTGGAAAAGTCTGGTTCGTGGTTTTCTTACAAAGACGTTCGAATTGGCCAAGGTCGTGAAAAAGCCAAGCAATATATGAAAGATAATACAGAGGTTGCTAAAGAGCTAGAGGATTCTATAAAACGAAAAATATTATCTACAGATGCTATTGACGTTGAAATAGAAAAGTTACAAGAAAATGTTGAATCTTAATGGTAATTATTCGTATACAAAATATAAGGAGATAAAAAAATGATAGATTTGCAAGGGAGTGCTGCTTTAATTACTGGCGCTAGCGGTAGTATTGGTGGTGCAATAGCAAAGCAACTGCATTCTTTTGGGGCTCATGTTTATATTAGCGGAAGTAACCTCACAAAGCTTAAATCTCTAGGGAAAGATCTTGGTAGTAACTACACTATAAAACAATGTAACTTATCTGATGAAAAAGAGTGCGAGGCTATGATGCTTAGTCTTGAGAAAATAGATATATTGGTTTGTAATGCAGGAGTAACAAAGGACAACCTTGCTCTTCGTATGAGTAGTGAAGATTTTGATAGCGTTATTAATATTAATCTTAAATCTAGCTTTATATTAAATAAACTTGCTATTAAAAAAATGATGAAGGCTAGGTATGGTAGAATTATTAACATTTCTTCGGTGGTTGGAGTTTCTGGTAACCCTGGGCAATCTAATTACTGCGCTTCTAAGGCTGGGTTGATTGGTATGAGTAAATCGTTAGCTCTAGAGGTGGCCACTCGCAATATAACGGTGAACTGTATAGCACCTGGTTTTATAAAATCAAATATGACGGATGCACTAACAGACTCTCAGGTGGAGCAGATAAAAAGCAAGATACCATCTCAAAAACTAGGTTCCCCAGAAGATATATCGTCGATGGTAGCCTATCTGGCGAGCACTAAAGCATCATATATTACTGGTCAGACTATTCATATCAACGGTGGAATGTTAATGGTATAGAGAGTACATTGTTTTAAGGTTCTTTAGCTATTGAAAATATTTGCTCTAGTAAAAATAGAATATATGTGCTAAAACAATGTGACAGAATATAATTATTCTGCGCGTTGAAACAAATAAGATAATAAGGTTGTTTATGAGTAATACAGAAGAAAAGGTAATCAAAATTGTTCAAGAGTCCCTTGGTTGTGAAGAAGGGAAGGTTACAAAAGAAGCGAGAATAATAGAAGATTTAGGTGCAGATAGCCTGGACACTGTTGAAATTATGATGGCAGTTGAAGAAGAGTTTGGTGTTACTGTGCCCGACGAAGAGGCTGAAAAAATAGTAACTGTTCAGGGTATTATTGACGCAGCAGAAGAGCACTTAAAGAAATAAAGAGTGTTATCAATATTATGTCACGTCGAGTAGTAATAACGGGTGTTGGGCTAGTTACCTCTTTAGGCAAAAATGTCGAAAGTAGTTGGAAAGCCCTACTGTCTGGTAAAAGTGGTGTTTCATTTATATCAGAATTTAACACCGATAATTTAAATTGTAAGATAGCTTCTAGGGTAAATGGTTTTGACCCTAGTGGGGTTATAACTGCTCGCGACTTAAAGAAGATGGATAGGTTTATTCAGTTTGGTATGGTTGCAGCTGATGAGGCTATACAAGACAGTAATTGGTTGCCACAAACTGAAGAAGAAAAAGACAGAACTGGCGTTATGGTTGGTTCTGGTATAGGTGGTCTTGGGTCGATTGAAACTACTTCTATTGAGCTTTCAAAATCAGAAAGAGGGCGCGTTAGTCCGTTTTTCATACCAGCCTCTCTGATTAACCTTTTACCAGGACACATCTCAATTAAATATGGATATTCCGGGCCTAATACTTCTGTCTGCACAGCATGTTCAACAGGTGCGCATGCAATTGGTGATGCGGCAAGGGTAATTAAGTATGGTGATGCAGATGTTATAATTGCCGGTGGTGCTGAAGCGCCGATCACGCCTGTTGGAATGGCTGGTTTTGCTGCGGCAAAGGCTTTGTCTACAGAGTTTAACCACTCTCCGTCGGAAGCATCTCGCCCTTGGGACATGGGGCATAATGGTTTTGTAATGGGAGAGGGTGCTGGTGTTGTTGTTGTTGAAGAGTATGAGCATGCGAGGAAGAGAGGTGCAAAAATATACGCAGAAGTCTTAGGTTATGGCTTAACTGGTGACGCTTACCACATAACGGCTCCGAGTGGCCGCGGTGCAAAAAGAGCTATGGAAAATGCCGTTAAGGATGCGAAAATATCGCTTCAAGATATTAATTATATCAATGCACATGGCACGTCTACAAAAGTTGGTGATAAAATGGAGCTAGATACTGTTCAAGACCTGTTCAAAGATAATAAAAATCTTCGAATGTCTTCTACAAAATCCTCAATTGGTCATTTGCTTGGTGCTGCAGGTAGCACAGAGGCCATATTCACAGCTTTAGCAATTAAAGATTCTGTGTGTCCGGCAACATTAAACTTACATAACCCAATAGAAGGGGTAAAAACCAATTTAGTCCCTTTATCTCCACAAGAAGCAAAGATCAAATACGCTATAACCAATTCGTTCGGATTTGGTGGAACTAATGCAAGCCTAGTTTTAGGAAAGGTTTAAGCTACACACGTGAACACATATAGTAAATCAAAAGGAAGTGCCTTCAATTTTTTACTTCATCTTTTGTAAGTAATTGATCACCTTTTTACCTTTATAAAATACAAAAATTATCTTTTATTAAAAGAATTTTCCCGGAAAGTACTTTAATTGTTACAGATGTTCCAGTAGCCATATTTCGTGGGCTTGATTCTTTATTTAGGCATAGCTTTGCTTTGTTAAGCTCCCACTTCAGTCCTTTTGTTGAAACGGTTGCTTTGGGGTGTGGAAGAATAGATATGGTTTCGCCTGGTGTGGTGAAGATTGTTGTTGTGGCGCTAGTTAAGGACAGGCCCCATTTTGGTGGTGAGTTACCATCCCGGTCATAAAATACCATAGAGTTTTTGTTGGAGTATTTCATGAAGCAATTAAGGTTATTAATAGCATGGTCTAGTTCTTTACCAAATAACCCGCATATTATTGCTGGAAATAAGCTTTTTTGATGCATGACAAGTAAGCACTTTTCAAAGTCTGTATAGTTTTGATCATTGTATTCTATTAATCCTGATTGGTTAGGGCTACATTGTGAAATTGAATCAAGGTCACCAATGATATACTTAGCCTTTACTTCTATATTCTGCAGGTGATTAAATGCGCCATCAGAAGCAATTATTATTTTACTACTATGCTCTTTAAAAAAACTAGCTTCGGGAAGGTTACCATTAAGACATAATATGGTCTTTATTTTACTTTTCATATTGGTATTTCAGAGCTATTAGTATCATGGAAAAGAAAATCATGATTAAGTTGGCCCCCCAAACAGCAAGGCTTGTAATCATTATTCCGTAACTAGTCCAGAGCACTGAAGTAACGAAAAAGTTTAATAGCATCAAATACGACAAATCTGCAGCCGATTTTGAGATGTAAGTTTTATAAATTTGTGGTACAAGTGAAATTGTAGAGGTAAAGGCGGCTAAAAAGCCTAAAATACTAATAATCATAATAACATTCCTACGCTAGCATTATCCAGTTCAGGTATATAGTGAATTAAATTCGCCTAATTCAATTCACTATGCGGGTTAGTTTATTTTATTAAACTTCTCAGCTTAGTTTGCACCCCGAGTTCATTGGTGAATATAGTGGTTTTTTGGGATCTGTCAACTTTTTTATAATAGTATTGTAGGTATTGCTAGTTTGATTACCTTAATAGGTCATTAATACTAGTTTTGCTACGCGTTTTTTCATCAACTTGTTTGATAATCACAGCGCAAGCTAGGCCTGGTAAATTAGGAGAAGAAGAGGGGAGAGCTCCTGGTACCACTACAGAATAAGCTGGAACTTTTCCATAAATAATTTCGCCTGTGTGTCTGTGCACAATTTTAGTAGAAGCTCCCAAAAACACCCCCATACCAATAACAGACCCTTCTTCTACGATAACCCCTTCGGCAATTTCTGAGCGCGCTCCAATAAAGCAGTTATCCTCAATTATTACAGGGTTTGCCTGTAATGGCTCTAGGACTCCACCAATTCCAGTACCGCCCGAAATATGACAGTTTTTACCTATTCGCGCGCAAGACCCAACTGTTGCCCAGGTGTCGATCAAAGTTCCAGAGTCAACATAGGCACCAATATTAATAAAAGATGGCATTATAACCGTATTTTTTGCTAGGTAAGAACCGTTTCGGATATATGCGCCTGGAACTACCCTGGCACCGCATTCTGACAGCTCTTGTGAGTTGTTTTGAGAGAATTTAGGTCTAACTTTATCGTACCATTTGGTACACGCGCCATCATATACTTGCATTTCGGAGACTTTGAAATATAATAATATAGCTTTTTTAACCCACTCATTTACTAACCACTTTCCATTTTGTTTGTAGCTAACACAAACCTTTCCTTGATTTAACAATTCCATAACTTCTAGTACAGATTTCTGTGTTTCATCGAAGTTTTCACTATCTTTGTTTAAAGTATGTTTGTTTTCCCAAGATTGGTTGATCAAAGTGCTATAATTTTCCATAACTTCAGTATAATAATAGTTTTTATGATTGATAATATAGAGGAATAGATATATTTTATCTATAATAAACTTGATTAAGTAATAAATTAATAGCTATGTATATTACCTGCCCAGAATGTGATACTAAATTTTCAATAGACGAAGAGCAACTTGGTTCGAAAGGGCGTAAAGTTAAGTGCTCCACATGCCAGAATGTTTGGCACCAGATGAAGGAGGAAAAAAAAGTAAAGGACGAGGAAGCTCTTACTCCAAAGCCGTTGTTGCAAAAGAAGCCAGAACTAGAAAAGGGCGTGAATTTACCAGTAGTAATGCAAGAGAAAACAAACTCTCATCCTTATCAATTTCCAATAATTATGATTGGTTTAATTGTCATATTAATGGTTATACTATTTCCAATAAACTCCTATCAGCAATCTTTTTTTAAAGCTAGGTCTTTGCAAGTGAAACATATTTCGGTGGATAAAGACTTGGAGCAAGGAAAGTTGGTTGTTAGTTATAAAATTAAAAATAACTCAAGTCAGAATATTCAAGTGCCATTAGTTAGGGTGCGTTTATTAGATGAAAATAATAAAGTTATTAAAACAGCCACTGATGACCATAGTAAAATAACTCTTTCTGCAAGCAAATCAATTAGCGTTAAAACAGAATTTAAGCCGATTCCAAAAGCATCAAAATCTATTGATGTAACGGTTGGTAATCAGCTTGATTTACTGTTGAAATAGGGGGCTATAACTCTAGTTTTTTATCTTGATTTTTACGTTGCTTTATTAATATATCAACATGTGACTTCTTGCGAGGAGTAGGGTCAATAGAACTAGCTTCTCCCTGTACTTTTTGAACTATTTTTGAAAGTTCGTTCGACTCTAAGATAGACGGAGTAATATCTAAGCGTTTTTGATATAATCTGTCATACAATGCTGTTTTTTGCAAAATAGTTTTTCGCTCTTTTTCTGATAATATATCCTTTGTAACAAACGCTATTATTTGTTCTGTAGTTACACCCTCTTTTTCCATTACCTCCATGCACATATCAGAAAACTCTGTAATCTCAGCAGGAACCAAATTTTCACCACCAGGAGTATGTATTTTTTTAGACAAATCTAAAATAGATAAGTTTTGTTTTTTTTCTAAAAAATTTGTTATATATCTAATATATTTTGGTTTGTTTTGGTATTCTGTATAACCAGAATATTGGTTTGTTTGCCTGTTCTTTATAAGGTCTATAGAATCACTTGAATCAAATAAAAACCGAGCTTGGTTTTTTGCCAGATCTCTATCAACAGCCTTAGAAATAAATAACCCTTTCTCCTCCTGAGTCAAATCTTTATATTTTTTATTCACATCAAACGAATGATTTTGCAAATGTTCTTCTGTTTGTAACAAATTATTATTTAAAGTTCTTTTATACAAAAACCTCTCGATTGGGGCTTGTTTTTTTGATGTGTCAGAAAGATATTTCGTATCTTGTAAACTAGTCTCTTCTGTAATATTGTGACCATCACATATAAAGACTGGATAAGATTTTTGTACATGCTGTATTTGATTCGATTGAATCTCTTGGTACATTTTTTTAATTGATTTAATTTTCTTATCCTCTTCCGCCCCTTTGTTTCTATATTAAACTATTTTACTCTGAATACGGCAATTCCTTCATTAACACTCCTGTTAACTCCTCTTCTGGGTGAGTCATATTATGCTCTATGTGAATATCTGGATACAACCAATCATCCTGAGCATATATTTTTAATTTTTGCCCTTGTTCATCCGTTAAAACATGAGTAATTTTTGAAAAACCATCGGTAGATGTTGACATCTTAATATCACCTTTCATAGAACCGGATGCATTTTGCACTATTTTTTGTAAATTTTTAAAATTCTCTAATCCGTTTGGGATTATAAATCTTTTGAACATCAGTAGCCTCTATGTTTGTTTTAGTTACTTAATAAGTGTATACTTATAATAACACCATAAATAATTTAAATCAACTTGACTAACCGCAGCTTATGAAAATCAACTTGTACTGTTTTAATTTAACAACAACTCGCGGCGTTAGGATTCGCTCTTTCTGCAAGAAAATCAATTAGCGTTAAAACAGAATTTAAGCCGATTCCAAAAGCATCAAAATCTATTGATGTAACGGTTGGTAATCAGCTTGATTTATTATCAATATAACCATATCAACAATCTCTTAATACGGCATTAAACTTACCAGTTACGTTATCCAAAATTTTGGTATTTATCGTTTCAATATCATCTTTACTTAGCGTCTTATTATCATCTTGGATATTCACAGATAAAGCAACGGATTTCCTACCTTGCTGAATATTCTCACCATTGTATATATCGAATAAGATAACGTCCTTAATAAGCTTCTTATCGCTATTTTTAACGCAATTAATCAAATCTAGTACCGCTAGTTCTTGATCAACGATAAATGCATAATCACGCTTTATTGCTTGGTAATCAGAGATCTTGTACTCTGACTTCTTACCAAATTTAGCTTTACTAATAGGCAACGCCTCGATGTTTATTTCAAAAGCAAACGCATTAGTTTTTACATCCATTTTTTTAGCTATAATAGGGTGCACTTGACCAAAATACCCTAAGGTTTTTTTGCCTAAATTAATGGAAGCTGATCTTGTTGGGTGGTAATATTCTGGTGCATTAGTTTTAAACTGGCATTTATTAATATCTAGGCCATAAAACTCTAGGATCATTGCTATATCTGCTTTTATATCAAAAACATCTACATCTCTTTGCCCATGCACATTATTTTCAATATCCTTACCAACTCTGACACCGCAAGCGTTGTTTACCACTTTGTCACTAGTGTCGTTAAATATTGGTCCTAATTCAAACAAAGAGAAGTTATTAAACGACCTGTTTAAATTATTTGCACAGGCTGTTAATATGTTAGGTAAAATAGATGGCCTCATATAGTCCAGTTCTGAGCTAATAGGGTTTTGTAATGTTAAACCATCTTCTATTTTTGTGAAGTGCTTTGCTTTTACGCTATCCATAAATGACCAAGTGGTTATTTCTGTATAACCACTTGTTGCTAATAAACGCTTGATATCAGACATTCTTTTATGGTCGTAAGGTATTATTTTCGTAGCATTCATATTTGGTAGTGGAGTTTGTGGTATGTTCTCATAGCCATAAATCCTAACAACTTCTTCCACAAGATCCTCGGGGATTGATACATCATATCTCCAGCTTGGGATTGTAACACTGATCTGGTCGTCTTTTTCAGAGCATATAAACCCTAATTTTGATAAGATATTGATAATGTCTATGTTTTCTAAAGATATATTTGTTTTTTTAGTTAAGAGCTGAGCAGAAAATAGAATTTCTCTTGGCTTGTTATATGCGTGACCCTCAATTATAGCTTCAGAAGATTCTCCGCCACAAATTTCAATAATTAAGTTAGTTGCAATATCAAGCGCTTTAGTAGTAAATTCTTGGTCAACATTGCGTTCAAAGCGGTAGCGAGAATCAGTGTCTATGTGCAATGACCTGCCGCATTTGGCAATAGTTGACGCATCAAATATTGCCGCTTCTAATATAATGCTGTTAGTATTTTTACTGCAGGCACTTTTTTGACCTCCGATAATACCGGCTAGGCATTGTATTTCACCGCTGTCGCTAATAACTAAAGAATCTTTAGGTAAGTTGTATTCTTGTTCATTTAAAGCTAGAAATTTAGCTTCTTCTAATAATACATCTACTTTTAAACCAGAATTTATTTTCGTTGCATCGTATGCGTGCATTGGCTGCCCAAAGCTGTAGCATATATAGTTAGTAATATCTACTATGGCAGAGATTGGTTCAACGCCAATATTAAGTAATAAGTTTTTTAGCCAGTTTGGAGATTGGGTATTATTTACTCCGCGAATCTCACGCATAGTAAATAAGGGGCAGGTCTTGGAATTATTGACCGACACTTTGTAATTACTAGTAAAGGAACTTTTGGGAGTGATGATATTTTGATCTTTTAATCGCCCTAAACCAGATGCAGCTAAGTCTCTAGCAATTCCGTACACTCCAAGCGCATCGGCTCTGTTTGGTGTAATGTTAATAAAGAAAACGGGGTCATCTGCCCCAAGGTAAGAAGCAACTTGCTTGCCAATTATAGCATTCTGAGGAAGCTCAATAATACCCTCAGAGCCATCTTCTGGTAGACCTAATTCTCCCTTAGAGCACATCATGCCGAAGCTATCAATGCCACGAATCTTTGTTGCTTTAATTTTAAAATTACCATTTGGTATTAAGGTTCCTACTTTAGCTAAGACGACTTTAAGACCAGTTCGTGCATTAGACGCGCCACAGACAATTTGTAAAGTCTCGTTTTTAGTTCTGACAGTGCATATTTGTAGTTTATCTGCATCTGGATGTGGCTTTGATTCGATTATTTCTGCTACTTCGAATTTAGAAAGAAATTCAGAGTGATCGATAAAATCCTCCATCTCCAAACCAATCATTGTTAGCTTGTTTTGAATTTCATCGGTAGATGCATTAGTATCTAAAAAACTGTTTTAGCCACGATAAAGTAAATTTCATTTTGTTAGCCCTCCCGCCAGTGTTGGAATATCTAAATTTTCAAAATTATAGTGCTTTGCCCAGCGCAAGTCTCCTTCGAAGAATTGGCGTAGATCTTTGATTCCATATTTGAGCATAGCAAAGCGCTCTACCCCAAGACCAAAAGCAAAACCCTGGTATTTTGAAGGGTCTACTCCAACATTTTCTAATATTTTAGGGTGAACCATTCCGCAGCCCAGGACCTCTAGCCATTTGTCATCTTTGCTCATGCGAATGTCTACTTCTGCTGATGGTTCAGTAAACGGGAAAAAACTAGGCCTAAATTGAATCTCAATATTTGGCTGTTCAAAAAAACTTTTAATAAAATCAATAATTACATATTTTAAATGGCCCATATGAATATTTTTATCTATAACCATTCCTTCAATTTGATGAAACATCGGCGTATGCGTCATATCTGAGTCACATCTATAAGTTCTTCCTGGGGCGATGAATCGGTAGGGCGGCTTCTCGTTTTGCATTGTGCGAATCTGTATAGGAGAAGTATGTGTTCTTAATAATCTATTTTTATCATCTGTTTTATTTAAGTAAAATGTATCGTGCATTTGACGGGCTGGGTGGTTTTCATCGATGTTTAGAGCCGTGAAATTATACCAATCATCCTCTATGCTAGGGCCGTCTTTAATATCAAAACCATATTTAGAAAAAACTTGAATTAACTCATCCATACATTGTGTAATAGGGTGAATAGACCCCTTGGGCCTTGGCCTTGCAGGGGTGGTTAGGTCAATTTTTTCAGAGGTAAATTTTTTATTTAACTCGGTTTCTTGAATAACCGCCTCTTTCTCATTAAGTAGATTTTGAATTTCTTGCTTAACTTGATTGATCTCAGCCCCAAGTTTTTTACGATCTTCCGGGGGGGCTTTTCCAAGCTTACTCATTTCTTTATTGATAAGACTAGACTTGCCTAAAAACTCTGATTTTGCGTTTTGTAAATCTTGTAAGTGGTTGATTGTTTGTAATTTATGAACTACATTTTTTAAAATTTGACTTAACATTGCAATTACTTACTTTAATATATTATCTTGCGTAAGAATAGAGGATAGTTGATCAAAATTCAAGATTTTTTGATAATTGATTAATCGTCAAAAATTAAACGCGCAACTAATATTTTAGAAGCGCGTTGATAAACTCTTTATTTAAAGTTCTAAGGTAATTAAATATCAACTCTAAGGCCAACAGTTAGATTATGAGATCTTACCTTGTTTTTAACGTTCAAGGTTTTAATGTTTCCATAATCCTTAAAGCTATATGTGATTTCTCCATAAATATCATGGTCTATTCGTGTGGAAACCCCAGTATATAAAGCATATGCAAAGTGTCTTGACTCTTTGATTTTACCAGTTCTTGGCACTTCATTTGGATCAGTAAAATTAACTTTACCAGTTATTCTTGATGCACCAATACCTGCTCCCACAAACAATGAAGTTGTATTATTTGAGTAAATATCTGAATATAGGTTTAATAATAAGCTATTGGCACCTAACTTAGTGCTAGGATTAACAACAAGCCCATCATCTGACTTTGTTTTTAAAGATGGTTTAATAAGGTGATCTATTGTGATATCAGCTCTTAAGTTGTGATTAATGTGGTAACCAGCACCAAAATTAAAGATTCCTGTTGTTTTATTATCAAGTTTTTTTGTCTTTTGTAATGCAGATGCGCCAGCACTTGCCTTAAAATAGAAATTAGTTTCTGTTGCAATTGCGTTTGTTGAGCTAATTGCAACAATAGCGGCAGTAGTTAAAATAATTTTTTTCATTTTGTCCTCGTGATATGTTATCAATAATTAAAATACTATTTACTTACGTACACCATTTTAAACAATTAGTCCAGCTTTTTTTATTAAACATAATAAAAAAAGCGCACCACGTAGCTTTAACTACACGTGATGCGCCTTTATAAATATTTATAATCTTAAATATTTAAGGTGGAATTAGATATCAAATCTAATACCAGCTGTGATGTTGTGAGCTCTAACGTCTTTGTCCACGTTTTTGAACTTACCAAAGTCTTTAAAGCTATAAGCTAATTCAGCATGCATATCGTGATCGATTTCAGCTGACACACCAGCGTGTAAAGCATAAGAGAAGTTTGTTTTTGACTTCACTTTTGTTTTAAATGGTTTAGCAGGTATAGTATCTGTTGCAACAGTAACACCTTTTAAGTCACCACTGATTTTTGCTGCACCAATACCTGCGCCCACAAATATTTTAGCCATACCAGCGTCGTAGATATCAGCATACATGTTCACTAATAAGCTGTTAGCTTTTAATTCAAGCTTGTTGCCTGTAGTTAAATTGTTGTCTGAACCTTTTAAAGTTGGCTTAAACAAGTGATCTATAGTTAAATCAGCTCTTAGGTTTTCCATTACGTTGTAACCAAAACCGATAGTAGCAATACCAGTTGTTTCTTTTTTAAAGCTTCCTAGTTTTTGCACCATTGATGCACCACCATTAGCTTTTACATAAAAATCACTCTCAGTTGCGAATGCATTTGAAGAGCTTAAAGCAACAACAGCTGCTGTAGTTAAAAGAAGTTTTTTCATTATTCCTCCAATAGATAATAAATTTTTTCATTTAGTTAAGTTATGTTTGCGATTAAACATACTACTATTGTATACATTGTTTCGATGCAAAAATCTAGTCTTTTTTTACTTTTATTAGAAAAATACTCTACTTATAATAAGGAGTCGTGTGATATGAGCCACAAACGATAAAATCTTTTTGATTTAAAGTTCGTTTGACAAAATTGCTTGACTTTTTGTTAGGCCCCTACTAACTTATAATGACGTTAATTTGTAATCATTAAAATATTTAAAGGAGCAGTTTATGAAACTTAAAGCAGTTATTGGGACAATCGTTTTAACAGCGTCAACACTATCTTTTGCAGCTAATATGCCAGATAAAGGTGATGTGCAAGAAACAGCAAAGGAAATGCAAACAAGTGCTAAGTATAAACTAGAAGGAGCAAAACAAATGACTAAAGATACACAAACAGCAGTAAAAAACAAAGTAGAAGACGCAAAGCAGGCGGCAAAAGAAGCGCAAACTGCTATTAAAAACAAAACAGAAGATGCAAAGCAAGCTGTTAAAGAGGCTTATAACAACGCTGGAGAGAAAACAGAAAGCACAGCTGAGAAAGTAAAAACTGCTGTTCATAACAAAACAGAAGATGCAAAGCAAGCAGCTAAAGAAACACAAACAACAGTGCATAATAAAACAGAAGACGCAAAGCAAGCGGCTAAAGAAACGCAAACAACAGTTAACAACACTGCGGAAGACATGAAGCAGGATGCTAAAGAAAAAAAAGAATCTTTATTAGATAAAGTTACTGGTTTGTTTAAATCTAACTAATTTATGATAATAATTATTTCGGCCCCTTCTGGTTGTGGTAAGTCGTCTATTACTAAGAGATTGACCGAAATAGATAGTAATTTTGTGTTATCTATTTCAGCCACAACTCGCTCGAAAAGATCGAGTGAAGAAGAGGGGGTCGATTATTTTTTTATCAAGACTCCTGAAGAATTTAAGAAAATCAACCTTCTAGAGAGCGCAGAAATCTATGGTAATCTTTATGGGACGCCTAAACAATACATAGATAATCAATTGAAGGATCAAAAAAATATTTTGTTTGATATTGATTGGCAAGGAGCCAGGCAAATTATTGAATCATCTGAAAAATCCAAGGTAATTAGTTTTTTTTCTATTACCACCTAGTATCAAGGAGCTAAAGAAACGCCTTGAAAACCGCAATCAAGATAGTTATAACACTATTAAATTAAGATTAAGCGAAGCAAAAAAAGAAATGGAGTATAGTAAGTACTATGACCATGTGCTAGTTAATGATGATTTCGAAAGTACGGTGCAAACAATATATGAAATTATTTTAAAAGCGCGCTAACTTAATTTTTCCAATTTGAATTAATTGCTGATGAGTATTAAAAGAAAAAAAATTGCAGGTGCTTTTCTTGGCACTATTGTTGAGTATTATGACTATAGTTTATATGGGTTCTCGGCAAACATACTGCGTGAAAAATTTTTCCCGGATATAGACTACATATCCGGATTAATGCACGTATTTGCTATTTACTTTATTTCTTATTGCGCAAAGCCTTTGGGGTCATTATTTTTTAGTAAAATTGGCGATAAATATGGTCGTAAAGCTAGTTTGAAGATTACGATGATTGGTATTGTTGTGCCAACTGTAACAATAGGCCTTTTGCCAGATTATAATAGCATTGGTGTTTTAGCTATACAAATATTAGTACTTTGTCGTTTTTTTCAAGGTTTTTTTGTTGCTGGTGAATATGACGGAGCAGCTATTTATGTGATAGAGCACCTTGGCAAAGAGCATCAATATACGGCTTCAGCGATCACTAGGTCTACGGGAGTTATTGGTTTATTACTAGGTATTGCAGTTACAAACTTTTTTAATTCAACGATTTTCCCTGATTGGTGTTGGAGAGTGCCTTTTTTATTATCGTTTCCGCTAGCAGTAGTAACGATATATTATCGCACATTCCTAGAGGAGACGCCAGTTTTTCTTGCCGCACAAAAAGAATCGATTCAGTTTAACAACTTGCTTGGTTTTATACGCAAGCAATGGCGAGTATTAGTGCTAATTATTTTGCTATCAGGTGGGTTTGGTGTAACTTATCAGGTTTCTATTATTTTTATGAAACAATATCTACCACTAGTGATTCCAGAAGCAAAGGCAATAATTAGCACTTTCTCGATTATTATAGTGATAGGGTTTGGTGCAGCAATGCCTGTATCTGGTATTTTTGCGGATTATTATGGCAAGCTTTTTGTATTTAAATGCACGTTAGTGTTAACAATATTATCTGCTATTTTAATTAGTATAGCCGTACAATTCCAGCTATTAAATTTAGCTTTAATTTCATGTTTACTATTGGCTATTTCTGTAGCTCCATTTAATGCGCTGGCACATGGCGTAATTATCCAAGCTTTTAAATCAAAAGAAAGATACCGTGGGGTTGGCCTAGGTCATACTATTGGTTCGCTTTTAATGTCTGGTAGCGCTAATTATATTTGCTTGTTGGTAATAAAAAACACTGGATTTATGCTTTTTCCAATTTTGTACATAGTACTATTTGCCATATTGGCATTCTATATGATTTTGCAAATCTCATCAAATATTGACAGTATGGTAAATTAGGCATTGCTAAATAACAGTTGACAACAAATTCTTGTTAAAAAGCAAAGTATAAGGAATGTGTTATCATATCAATATTTTTGCTACACCCCTTGGTTTTACGATTAAACCTTGCAAGGTAGTGGCGTATTAATGAATTGAACGATTCAACTAATGAAGTTTCAGCTTTTGTGGTGGTATGATTTTTCAGAAATTATGTATTTTGAAAACGCCTCATAGGCGTCGGTGCATAGCTATTCAATGTTATACCTCCTTTCTAGCCTTTGGGCTAGGGGGTAAATACGAGGTAAAATCACGATTTTTTGTTACTTTGAAATCAATAACCTTGTTTCCGTTTCGGTCAACAGCAAGACATATATATGATCTTTGGTTTTTTTTTGTAATAAGTGAAAAGTTCGTCTACTTCAACGATTGCTACATCTTGAAGCTTATTGGGTATGGGTCTGCGCTTCAACTCCTTTCTAATAAGCTCCGAGAAGTGGCGAGTCCAATATATTATATGGGTTAGAAACTTTCTCCAATCGCTCTATAGACCTTATGCCAATGCCTTTAAGGTACATAGAAATTACTTTTAAGCGTTTCTCCAGACCGTGCTTTAGCCTCAGGTCACCTTCGATAAACGTAATCGCGCAGCTTTTGCATTTATATCCCTGCGCGCTCCCAGCTTATTCTTGCCGTTCTTTATTAATTTTGTATTGCCACAAACCTTGCAATTAACCGTTTATAAAAAACCTTTTTCACAAAATGACTAACCTCTTGCCCCATATCAACTGTTATTTAGTAACGCCGTAAATTAACCCTTTTTAAACAGTTTTTTAGTAACCTTAAAGATAAGTACTACGGTGAATTAAATAATAAATAGGTGATAGAAATGGAAGAACAGAAAGTTGATTTAAGGAAAAATGGGGTGCTGCCTATTAAATCTAATTACAGGGTGCCAGATAATTGGCATGCTTATGTATTTAATGATATAATTTTCTCTTACCCAGAGCGCTCACCAAATACTGACCAAACACCTAGTTTGATTAGTGAGTTCATGGGCGATTATGAGTCTTGTTGGTAATTATGTAGTGAATTAAATTAAAAAACACTTTCTATGAAATAGCAATATTTTATTTTAATTCACTATGTTTTATTGGTTAGTATCATAATTCTTATCGGTAATGACCCTAACTACAACCCATTCATAAGTTTGTTGAAAAAACTTAATATAAAAAAATAAAGAAGCAGCAAATATTACCATACCAAGTGCGGCCATATTAATGTTAAGAGCAGTATTAAATATTAAAACACATACTAAAGTTGTATAAATTCCAAACATCATACTTTCATCGCTGGTACGAAAACCAATTCTAGTTAAAAAGATTGGAAAAAACACAACGGGAATATAAACACTATAAGATATCGATAAAATATAGTGTAGGTCGGGTTTTAATCTTGCAATTGCAGATGAAGACGCTCCTAAAATCAAGCAAAATAAACGGGCTAAAAACTCTTGGGATCTACGGGACATGTCTAAGTTAATTATTTTATATAAATCATTGCAGATTAATACAGAGGACGAGTTTAGGTTTAATACGATATTAATAAAAATAATAGACATAACAGCAATTATTACTGCGGTTCGCTTAAAAGAATAGGTTGTATCAGTTAGTAAATTAAATAGATAGTACTGAGCTTCTTGCTTTTCTTTTAGCAAAAAGAATAATAGCACAACAACTAACAACCCTAATAATAGCATTAGCATTAAGCATAGAGAGTCTTTTAGTTCTATAGTGTCTTTAGATAAGCAAACACACTGGTAAATTGCAGGGTTGAAGAATGATAAAAAGAAATACAAGAAAATAAAAACATAGTTATTTACGCTAATTTTATTATCACTGGCTATGTTTTGACCAAACTCTTCATCGAAAAAAATAGCTAACTCCCACGTATAGCTATCATCAAACATAAAGCTACATAAAACAATTAAACTAATAGTAAAAATAAATAATTGTGGTACGCTGAATTTTAATAGCCCATCAACGCCGTTAGTAACTGTTGCAAATACAGCGATTCCACAATATATGGAGGGCCAAACTATATCTTCTCGAAATAGAATAAATACCAGGCTAAAATACATCACAACATTGCATACACAAAACACTATGCCTATAAAGATAAAAACTATTTTAATTCTAGCGCTATATATTTGTCTAATTGGGTCTATAATTGAAATCATATTTAGAGGAAATAGCCAATAAATCATGCGGTGATAAATACTAAATAATATAATACAGCAGAAAATACTTATAATAATATATAAAAAATCATCATAAAAAAATGATATTAGTATGATATGCCCAATACATAAAGAGGTTAATGAATAAATCAAAGGGCGCAGATTATTTTTTTTACTACCAACCGCAAACTCTTTAAAGTTATGAACTACTGGTATGTTGTTTAAGATAAACAATCCAAGAAAAGCAAAGAATATTATTAATATAGTAAGCCCAATATCATTTGTAAATAGTTCTGTAAGCATTGCAATAATTTTTAAACTTTAGGTTATTATTTACAATTTGAATTATTTAATAACAAATGTCTAGTACTTTTTATTTAATTTATATTAACAAATGATGTAGAAACTAATTAAGATTTAATTCTCCACCCAAGGTCAATTAAACATTTTAGAATTCCAAACAGTATTATATTAAATAGGACCAACATACTCATTCCTATCAAGATGCTTCCGTCTGTATAACCAGTTAAGCAATATCTAAAGCCATCAATCATGTAAAAAAATGGATTTACGAGATTGATATATTGAAAAAATATTGGCAACGATTTGACAGAATAAAATGTACCAGATAAAAACGATAATGGCGTAACTAAATAGCTGGTTATAGCTGACATTTGATCGAAAGAATTAGACATTAATCCTCCAAGTAAACCTAATTGTCCTAGTAACACACATGAGCTAATAACATAAAAAACTATTAAAAATGGGTGAATTAATTGATACTCTATAAAAGGTGACAAGGCTACTGATACCGCTATTCCTACTAGAATTCCTCGGATAACTGACCCGATAGTTAGGGCTAAAATAATCTCTATGCTACTAAAAGGTGGAATTAAAATATCATTAATATAGCCTAATACTTTGCTCATGATGAATGAGGAAGAGCTATTTGCAAAACTATTTTGAATAATACTCATCGCAATTAATCCATAGCCCATAAAATTGATAAAGTTAATACCAGAAATTTCACTTCTATTACCACCAATGGCTAAGATGAATATTGTTAAGAATAGCAGGGCTGAAATTACCGGAGTTAGAATAGTTTGATTATAAACCCTCAGGAACCTTTTTGTTTCACGTAATGCTAGGTAATACGTGCCATACCAATTAATTTTTTCCACTGTTAAACCGCCTGATTATTTTCTGTTAATTTTTTCAAACATATGATATATTCCCGATAAGTTTTTATCAATGATAATATAAATAATTTATAAAAAAATGTCGAAAAATCTATATATCAAAACATATGGCTGTCAAATGAATGTGTATGATTCAATCAAAATGCAAGAATTACTAGTACCATTTGGTTTTCAAGAGACAAAAGACCTTGAAGATGCCGATATGGTGATCTTGAACACTTGCCATATTCGTGAAAAAGCTTCGGAAAAAGTATATTCAGAGCTAGGGCGTATTAAAAAAATGAAAGATAAAAGGCTATCACAAGGTAAAGGTGATATGATTATTGCCGTTGCAGGGTGCGTTGGACAAGCAGAGGGTGAAGCTATTTTTAAACGTGCACATTATGTTGATATAGTAGTAGGGCCTCAATCGTATCATACTTTGCCAGATTTAGTAGCAAAGCTTGCAAGATCGGAAAAGCATCTAATTGAACTAGATTTTGTTGAAGAAGAAAAGTTTGATAATTTATCGGCCCCTCAAGAGGCCCAGGGGCCGAGTGCTTTTGTTTCGGTCCAAGAAGGTTGCGATAAGTTTTGTACATTCTGTGTTGTTCCTTATACCAGGGGGGCTGAGTTTTCAAGGCCAGTAGAAAAAATTCACCGAGAATCTATGGAGATGGTTGCAAAGGGCGCAAAGGAAATCTATTTATTAGGTCAAAATGTGAATGCGTATCACGGTAAGGCTAATAATGATAGCGATTACTCTTTGTCGCAGTTAATACAGCATATATCAACAATAAATGGCTTAGAGCGTATCCGCTATACTACTTCTCACCCACGTGATATGGATGATGAGTTAATAGCTTTGCATGGGACTGAGCCAAAATTAATGCCATTTTTGCACTTGCCAGTGCAATCTGGTTCTAATAAAATACTAAAAGCTATGAATCGTAAGCATACGAGAGAAGAATATTTTACTATTATCGATAAACTACGCGTAGCAAGGCCTGATATTGTGCTTTCTTCCGATTTTATTATTGGTTTCCCCGGTGAAACAGATGAGGATTTTGCTGACACATTAGATTTGGTAAAAAGAATTGGCTATGGGCAATGCTTTTCGTTTAAATATAGCCCAAGACCAGGTACTCCAGGAGCTTCAATGCAGCAAGTAAGTGACGAGGCTAAAACTGAAAGGCTGGCTATTTTACAAGCAGAGTTATCTAGGCAGCAATTTGAGATTAATCAGCAATCAATAGGTAAAGTGATGCCAATCTTGTTTGAAAGAAAGGGTAAGCATGAGGGGCATATGGTGGGTAAAACTCCTTATATGCAATCTGCTTATGTTGAAAATGCGGGTGAAGAGTTGGTTGGGAAAATTATCGAAGCTAAAGTTACAAAAGCTCTTGCAACTAGTGTCGCTTGTGAGATATAGTAAGTGAGGTTAAAGTTTACGTATCTATCAATAATCTTCCTGTAAAATGTTGAAACACTAACTTAAGCTTACTATTAATATTAAAATAAGAACGAATGATTTTAAATTTGATTAAATTTCTGCTAAGGAATTTTATATTACTAGTAACAGTTGGTTTCATTACATTAGCTACGATTTTATTTTATTATAGCAGGGATTTGCCAAACCATGATAAATTAAAACAATATTACCCAGCATCTATTACAAGATTATACTCCTCTGATGGCAAATTGATTGAAGAATATGCTCGTGAAAAAAGGGTTTTTATTCCTATTGATTCTATACCTAAGCAGTTGGTACAAGCATTCGTTGCGGTAGAGGATAAGAATTTTTATACCCACGAAGGTATAGATTTTTTGAGTATCATAAGAGCTGCAGGCACTAATGTTACTAATATATTGAAAGGAAAAAGAGTTGAGGGTGCTTCAACTATTACTCAGCAAGTTGTAAAAAACTTTTTATTATCATCAGAACGCTCTTTAGATCGAAAAATCAAAGAGGCCATTTTGTCTTATCGAATTACTCAGGTATTTTCTAAAGATAAAGTAATGGAATTATACCTTAATCAGATTTTCTTAGGTAAAGGGTCTTATGGCGTAGCAATGGCTTCTTTAAACTATTTTAATAAGTCGATTGAAGAATTAACGCTAAGCGAATGTGCAATTTTGGCATCATTGCCAAAAGCCCCTTCTAAATTTAACCCAGCGCGCAACTATGAACGTGCTATGATTCGTAAAAACTATGTATTAGACAGGATGCATGAAGAGGGTTTTATATCGTTTGACCAATTACAAGAAGCTAAAGAAGAGAATATTACGTTAAAAAAACGTGATAAAGTGATGACGATTGATGCTGACTATTATGCGTCTAAAGTTCGTCAGGAAGTTATCTCTATGTTTAATGAAGAATATTTTTATACGGCTGGATTAACTATCATCACTTGCCTTGATTCAAACATTCAAAAAGGTGCTACAGAATCACTGCGCTATGGCATTAAAAAATATGATATGAAACGGGGCTATCGCGGGCCAATCGCAAAGCAGATAGAGCTAGATAACTGGCAGGAAAATCTCAGTAAGATAAAACGCCCTGTAGGTTTGTTGCACTATAAGCTAGCAGTAATATTATCTGTTGATAAAGAAGAAGCGGAAATAGGTTTAAAAAACGGCGCAAAATCCAAGATTTATTTAAAGGATGCGAAGTGGACAGCGACTAATATCACTTCCTTGCACCGCATTTTAAAACAAGGACAAGTTGTTACTGTTGAGAAAAAAGGACAAGAGTACCAACTGCAACAAATTCCTGATGTGAATGGTGGTCTAATGGTTATGGATCATAATACTGGTCGGGTTCTTGCTATTCAAGGTGGGTATGATTTTGATAGCAGTAGATACGATCGTACTACGCAGGCTGTAAGGCAAGTTGGTTCTTCTATCAAACCTTTTATATATCTAGCCGCGCTCGAGTCTGGGGCCCATCCAACTGATATATTTGAGGATGCGCCAATTGCAATTGAACAAGGACCAGGGCTTCCTTTGTGGGAACCAAGAAATTATGAAAGAAATTTTCTTGGCCCGATGACCCTGCGTCAAGGCCTGGCAAAGTCACGAAATACTGTTACGGTTAGGGTGAGTCAGTTTGCTGGTCTTGATAATATTCGCGAATTAATTAAGCGCTTTGGTGTTAATGATAATCCCCCTCCATATCACTCAATTGTTCTGGGGGCTCTTGAAACCACTTTGTCGCGGATGACTAATGCTACTGGCCAGATTGCAAATGGGGGTTATAAAATAGATCCACATTACATTGAGCTGATTAAAGATCGTTTTGGTAATGTGATTTATAAACGAGATTATAGCGAGTGTGTCAACTGCTCAGCTTCAGAAGAAAATTTTGAAGAAGACGAATTGCCGAAAATACATAAATCGCAATCCAAGCGTATTATAGACTCAGCAACGAACTATCAAATGATCTCGTTAATGCGAGGTGGTGTGGAACGAGGTACTAGCCGTGGTGCCAAACGCTTAAAGCAGATTGTTGCTGGTAAAACTGGAACAACAAACGATGCAAAAGACACGTGGTTTATGGGTTTTACACCTAAGATCGTTGTTGGAACATATATTGGCTATGATCAGCCAAGAAGTTTGGGTAATAGGGTTTCTGGTGCAACCGTAGCATTACCTGTATTTGTGCATTTTATGCAAAATACTTACATAAATGAACCATCTGTTGATTTTGATATTCCTGATTCGGTTTATACTAAAAAAATTGATCCTGAGAGCGGTGAATTTTATGATGGCCCAGGCTCAATAAATGAAGCTTTTAAAAAAGATGGCTATAATGATAGTAATTTGAGGGGCGGAGAGTATGAAATTAATATAGATTTGAACACCCAAATTATCCCTGATGCCGAAGAGCAAACAGATGATGATCTTTTTGATAAAATAGAAGATTATGATCAGTCACAAGAGATATATTAATATAATACTTGCTAATTGTGATTTTTTATAATATGTTAAACTTCTAACTATTGTTAATTATTATTAAAATAAGTACACCAATAATCGTTTTATGACTGCAAGAGAACAAAAATTAGTATCATTTTTAGATAACACCACCGAGCTCGATAAAATAGCTAAAGAAATGCAGGAAGGGTGGAGCATTGTGAGCTTAATGCGTAATGGTAATTATTATGCCGGCATTATGGAAAAACTACCAAAAGAAGAGCCTGCAGAGGGTGATGTATTTATTCCAGCGCGCAAAAAATTTACAATCATCAGCTAATTGATTAAATATTTTCTATAAAACAACAACATTACAGTTTAATTTACTATATACCTCTTGGTTTTACGATTAAACCTTGCAATTAACCGTTTATAAAAAACCTTTTTCACAGAATGACTAACCTCTTGCTCCATATCAACTGTTATTTAGCAACGCCTAATTTACTATATCTTTTTGATTAAAGCCTTAATCACAGATTGGTGCTTTATTATAATCTAGCCAAAAACCCTTCCATCCTTTGGAGTGCGTGGCGCCCTTGATTATTTGCATCTTAACGCACTTAGAATTTGCTTTTTGTATATATTTTGCCGCAATATCAGTCGGTACTATGCGATCATACTCACCGCTTAAGTGCATTTGCGGGATATGTTTTGTTTGTTGTATAAAATCGCGTGGATTTAATGAGCCATGCATTAGCCGGGATTTATGATGCTTTACAAAAGCTTCGGTGTCAATATTTGCTACGATGGTTATGATGTCTTTAACCCGTTTGTTACGCGCAGCGATTAGTAATGCAGCGGCGCCTCCGCCAGAATAGCCAATCAAGCTAAATTTTTGACTGCTATTAGTTTTATTTATGACCTGATTCAGGCTACCAATGACTTCTTCTGACAATCTTTTATCGGTCCAGTAAGTATTATTAGTACATTTTGGGTTTAACTTTGTATTCGTAAATTGACAGGGTCTTGCCAGATATATGATATTAGGGCGTTGATCCATTGCCATTAATTTTAATAATGTTCCTTGGCGCGGTGTGGGGTCAGAGGCTATGCTTCGGCCTCGCATAATTGCTCCATCACCTTCTATATAAAAAACATAAGGTGAGCTATTGGAGTTGATTTTTTGGTATGTAGTAATGACAAATTCATCAGTTTTCACAAGTGACTTTTCAAATTGTGATAAGCCATTAATGTTTCGGGGGTCCTGTCTGGAGGTTAAACTAGCGCAACCAGACAGGAGAAATAATATAATAGAATTAAAAAGGAATTTCGTCATCAAGTTCACTATTATCAAAATTCGGCGCAGGCTTACTTGGTTTTGATGGTTGGTCGAAATTACCAACCGGTTCGCCTCTTGAGTCAAGCAGTATTAATGTCGAGTTATAGTTTTGTAGAACCACTTCTGTGGTATATTTTTCAACATTTTCATTATCAACCCATTTTCTAGTTTGTAGTTGACCTTCAATATATAGTTTAGTACCTTTTTTGACGTAGTTCTTGATAACGCGCACTAACCCTTCTGAAAATGCAACTACGCGATGCCATTCAGTTTTCTCTTTTTTTTCGCCGGTCATTTTATCTTTCCAGCTTTCGGTTGTTGCAATGCTAAAATTAGCGATTTCGCGTCCATCACTTGTGCTTCTTATTTCTGGATCACGACCCAAATTACCAATTAATGTTACTTTATTCAAGCTACCAGCCATATTTACTATACCCTATTACAAATTAAATTTACTATAATAATCTATAACATAAATCATTGCGCTATAAAACAAAAAATTCAAATTAGCCTTTATAATCGTCTGCTAATTGTAAATAATTTTGCCAATTTTCTTGCATAAACTTTTTTTCTTCATCACTGACCATGCGAATATATTTTGCCGGTGACCCCACCCAGAGCTCATTTTTTCTGATAATTTTTCCAGGTGGAACTAAACTACCAGCACCGATAAAAGCCCCAGCCTCAATCACGGCATTATCCATCACAACTGATTTCATACCAATAAAACTATCATCTTCAATTGTGCAAGCGTGCAAAAGAGCCATATGCCCCACAGTGACACGGTCACCAATAATGGTCGATCCATCTGCAAAGCGCGAAGTATGGATAACGCTACCATCTTGAATATTAGTATTATAACCGATAGTAATTTTAGCAACATCACCGCGCAAGACGCTATTGAACCAAATATTCGCCCCTGATTTAATCTCTACATCTCCGGCAACCACCACCCCTTGGGCAATGAAACTTTGCTGGTCAATGAGAGGGTTAGTATTTTTATATTTAATAATTTTATGTGTCATAATTTTACGCTTTACTATATAGTGATAATATATGTTTTATAAAAAGCTGATGCAATGAATTTTAAGGACCAAGGCATTATTATTGCAAAAAGATTTCTCCAAGATAATCGCTATGTCATTACTGTATTTACCAAGAATCATGGGATATATTCAGGCGTTATTAAACAATTTTCAAAGAAAATGGGTGATAATTTAGTTGCAGGCAACCTAGTTGACTTCATGTGGAATGCAAGACTGCATGAACATTTGGGGTATGCCAAGGTAGAGCTTATTAAATCTTATAATGCATATATTATTGGTAATAAAACAAAACTATATGCTTTTAACTCTATTATATCTATTTTACAACTGGCATTTTGTGAAAGGGAGCCGCATAATGACCTATTTCCAAGCTTGCTAGAATTAATTGATTCATTTAAAGGTGAGTTTTCGGTCAAAAAATACATTGATTTTGAGTTGAGAATTTTGGAGGAATCAGGCTATCAGCTACAATTAAATAAATGTGCCGATACGGGAAAAAGTGAGGATTTGCACTATATATCACCAAAATCTGGACGTGCTGTTTCAAGGCAATCAGGGGAACCCTTTGCTGAAAAGTTATTACCATTACCACAATTTTTGATTAAAGATACAGAGCCGAATTATTTAGAAATAAAAGAGGCTAAGAAAACTACGAGCTATTTTATTAATCGCTACATCTTGATTAATAAGGAGCCACCGACCTCGCGTGAGAAATTTTATCAGCATATGTTATGTTCAGTAAATTAGTCGGTGCGCCAAAATTCTTCTTAACCCTTTATTGAGTGATATAGTAAATTAAGTTACCCTCAACTCAACGTAAGGATTTAGAGGGGTATAAGTTTATAGTTAAAAAGAGGTTATTCCTTCTATGTCGAGTTGAGGTTATTTGCAACAGGCGGACGTTATTCCCGCGCAAGCAGGAATCGCTAGAAAAACCAGTTTGCAGTATCTTGTGCTGTCATTACCGCGAAGGCGGTAATCTAGAAAAAAGCAGTAATAAACTTGACTTTGATAAAAACTAGCGGTAGAATCAATCTCGGAGTTTTTAATAAATGTTGAAGGCTCTGGGGTGTCGAAACCTAAACTTTAGATGGTATTATTAGCCATTAAATCAATAATCCTCGACTGAACAAGATTTGATATCTAAAGGTCGGGGAGATGATAGTGCATGTCCAGAGCGTTCGCGCTTAAAGATTATCATAACTGGTCTAAAGCAGTTTTCGAACTCCCCGATAACGGATCTCAAACAAATCCTTGAGATCCTTTGTTTAATAAAACGAGGAGAAGACAAAATGCAAACACCAACAAAACCGCAGCCTACAAGACAACTCAGCAAATCAGAGCAGCAATTATTCCAAGCAGCCAAGGATGGCAATTTCACAGTTTTTCAGGAAATTGTTGATCAAGGGATTGACCCATTAACCACTGATGAACAAGGTTTATCGGCAATTTATTATTTCATTCTCGGGGATATGAGTGAACAAGACCGGAGTGATATCAAATCAATGCTTGATAATAACGCAGAAGAACTCAGGCTTTTACGCAAAGGGCAAAAGGATTGAAGGTTATAGTCATAACGAGCGAGCCACTTCCTGGCGAAGCGTGGTATCCATAAATGGATAACTACCACAAAAGTACTAACGTATTTTTTCTCGGGTGAAGACCAACCCCTTATATTCACAGCGTTTTATGGTTATTAGTGCTTGTAAGCAATGGTGCCAGTTGAAACGTGCGTTTCTTCTCTCTTCGATGTCATGTTCGGGCTTGATTCGCCAGATCTAGAACAACTGAAGACAACGGGAGTCTGGAAACTAAAACCAAACAACAAAATATTATGAAAAAAACAATAATCTTACTTCTGGCATTAATTTCATCAGCTCAAGGCACAGCAATTGATGTGCAGCAAGCAGCTATCAACGATGCTAAGGCAGCTCTCCCTGAGGTCTCGATGGAGTATCTACAATGCTATGCACTTAATGAAAATGATAAATCTTTGTGCGCTACACCTCTGGTTCAGAAATATATTAACCCTAGGTGGCGTTTTAACGAGCTATACATACGTAAATTTAGATTTTACATGGAAGGGCAAGGCTTTTATAATTTCGCTCTTAGAAAGGGTTTAAAATGCGATTATGTTAATGAGGCACCTTTATTTAGCAAACCAGAAAATGCCTATCTCCTCAAATGCAGCCCCGAACAAAATTATTTTCTGCAGTTTGATTATAAACAAAAACACTGGAAAATACTACCTTAAAAAGCACCCAAAAATCATGCAACAATACGAATTTTATATAATTTTTGTTATAGCAAATTAATTAATACTTGCCTTTAAACATTTGTTAATATATCTTACAGGTTGATTTTATTTTAATTAATAGACCGAAAACTAACATGCCTTTTGATATAGACATTGCCATTGTTGTTGCTTTTTTATTTTTAACCCTTGTAGTCGGTTTATCAAAGGGTTCAAAACTAGTAAGCTTGAAAGAGTTTGCAGTTGGCAACAGGCAGTTTACAACCGCTAAAATTACAGCTACTCTTGTTGCTACATGGATTAGCGGAAGTTTCTTATTTGTAAGTATAGAAAAAATGTATGTTGATGGTGCACCAGTTGTATTAGCATATCTTGCATTTCCCTCGATGTTTTTAGTTATGAACTACTTTTTCATTCCTAAAATGCAGGAATTTTTAGGCACTATATCAGTTGCTGAAGCTATGAAAAAACTCTATGGTCCTAGAGTTGAATTGATAACTGCCATGACTGGAGCAATTAGTTGTTTAGGAATGGTAGCCGTTCAGTTTAAAATTTTTGGTACATTGTTTGACTATTTTTTACCTTTTGAAGGAAATTATAATTTAATAATTAGTAGCGTGATAGTTATATTATATTCTTCTTTCGGTGGAATTAAATCAGTAACAATTACGGATTTAATTCAGTTTTTGACATTTACTGTTATATTACCACTATTGCTATTTTTGTTATTACAAAATACGGATGTAGCAAGCTTGACAGGCTATATTAAGGGTTCACACTTTGTTGATTTTAATAGAATATTCGACTATCAAAATGTACAATTTTGGTCATTCCTTACGCTCTTGTTTTATTTTACATTTCCTAATTTTCCACCAGAGATTTTTCAAAGAATTTTGTTAGCTAAAGATATTAAGCAAGTAAAATCATCCTTTAATTTGGCTTTTGTTGCGTGCGTAATAATAGTTTTGTTTACGATTTTATTAGTAATGATAATACATTATGACAATCCTAATTTAGAAGCCAATAAGGTGTTTTATTACGTGGCAGATAAATACCTTAATAGTGGAACAAAGGGTTTAGTTATAATTGGGGTTATTGCTATGATTATGTCAACAGCTGATTCAAACATGAATTCATCTTCAGTTTTGGTTGTCAGTGTACATAACTATTTTAGCAAATTATCAGATAAAGCTGGGTTGATTTATGCAAGACTATACTCAATTATTTTAGGATCATTAGCTTTAATTATAGCGCTTTACAGTAATAATCTATTAGATATAATTTTAACTACTGCTAGTTTCTATATGCCTATTGTTAATGCACCGCTTATGTTTGCAATTTTAGGATTTAGGACAACAGAAAAATGTGTTTTAATTGCTATGGCTGCTAGCCTTATTACATCCTTATCTTTTTTGTTTTTAGGCTTAGATGCAATTATTCCGGCAATGTTAGTTAATTGCTTATTTTTATTTGGTAGTCATTATATCTTAGGGCAAGAAGGTGGATGGGTCAAACGTAATTCATCTACAGAAGAGTATAGTGATGAATTAAATAATATTGATTTAAACAAAAAAAAATTTAGCTTTTTCAACTATCTAGTAGAACAAATGCCGACTAATAATAAAGTAATCACTTTATTCGGTATAATTTGTTTTTTTTCTACTAATGTTATTATTCACTCTGTAGACAATTTACTGGAAAGCTATTTTACTACCGCTTTGGTTTTGTATGCTTCAATGTTAATTTGTTCTAGTTTTTGTATTTTTTATAGCTTATTTGACTCTTTATCAAGGGCTAATAAATTGGCGCTTACAATTTGGTATTGGACATTGTTTTATATACTGTCTTTTTGCAGCTTTTTACTTATTCTATTTTCTGATTTTAACCATATAACGTTATTAGTTACTTCATTAAATATTACGTTATTAAGTATTTTAACTAGGTGGCAAGTTGCAACAGTATTGCTGATTTTAGGCGCTACTTTAGCGTGTTTGACTTATAGTTATTATGTAGAAGTTGATTCAATTTTTTACTTTATAAAGGAACAGAATATTATAGTCCTAAGTGTTTTAGCCTTAATATTCACTTCTATAGTTAATATTCTAAAGCCAAATCAAGAGTATATTCTTTCTGTTAATTCATTGTTAAAAAATCTTCAAAATAAAATCAAAACTATAGAAATTGAATCGAAAGAGAAAGACCAGAAAATAAAACATTTTGATAAAATTATAAAATCAAATGAACAACAAATTGGTGCGTTAAAAAACCAGATTATAAATAAACATAAC
>Ga0190276_101_pt1 | contig 68349 bp, 61 predicted proteins | sample MCH_20Endo_J9_FD_131022 | JGI IMG/M metagenome (GOLD analysis project Ga0190276, IMG submission 131022) | Enriched cells of marine protists from Biology Centre CAS, Ceske Budejovice, Czech Republic - MCH_20Endo_J9 | ecosystem: Environmental > Aquatic > Marine > Unclassified | place: Czech Republic... | reverse complement strand
CATCAAAAACTTGTTTGATATCATCAGCTATTTCGGCTTTGTCATTTTCTAATCTTTCAATTTTATTTACATATTGCTTTAGTTGGTCTACGGCAATTACTTCACTCATTCTTAGCTCTCTTGTTTTAAGTTAATATCTTGCCATTATAACGAATATAGTAAGCAGTTTAAATAAAAAATAATAAAAAGCTTGCAATCAAACAGAGTTTTATGCATACTAATAACCGAAGGTTTAATTTAATTAATAATGATTGAAAAAATTATTTTTATGTTTACAGAAATATATTTCGTTGCAATATTCTTCATAATTCTGGCTTTAATATTGGCTATTAAAATGTATCAACTGCACAATATTATTGATCAAAAAAATATTGAATTAATAAAATATCACTTAGATACCAAATTTATCTGCAAGAACCTTTTGGAAAGCCTTTCAACCTCAGATCCTAATATATTTTGTTCAGAGTTTATCAAAAAAATTCAAGATTATTACTATCTAGAGGATTTAATTATTATTGATTCTTTGAAGATGAACCATAGTGAAAATAAGACAGTTTTAAGACGCGATGTAGTTAGCTATATACGAAATAATACTGACACTATTTCTTATCAGTTAAGTTCAAAAAATCTAGTCAACTTTCAATTTCATATGGATGACAAATGTTATAATATACACATATCTAGGATATCTGCTATTGAGGGGTGCGAAGGGTTGGTTGTGTGCGTCGAAAAATCACCATCACTTCTTGCTGCTCAAGAAAGAAACAGTCTAGAAAATAGCATTAACTTATTAAAAAACAGGTTATTTTATAGTTAACCCGCCAAAAGGTTGCACATGCTACGTATGAGTACTTTTTGCCGAATTTATTTTACCTACCCCCCCTAAAAAACCTGGTTTCTAGGGGGGTAAAAATATTATTTGATAATATATAACATTATTTTTTTTAATTAAAATCCCTAAGGTTTTTCATAAAAACTTTTATTTTATTAAGGATACACTTTATACAATTTATTATAATAACCTTATATTCAAAGGGCTAGAAGACTTTTGGCGCGTATACTCTATAGCTGAGCACATAGGCTTTAGAGAAAGTAAAAAATTATTAATATAATGAATACCAAAGCTTGGAGGCCAACGCGCATAGACATTAATTTAGTGGAGTGTTTTCTGTTAAAATCTCCACCACGCGCCATTGCAAAAATACCAATTATTAAAATGATAGCTGTTAGCACAGCAAAGATAATAGCCAAAATCATAAATATTTACTATCTAGTCAAAATTAATTTAAATTACACCCTTTGAGCTTTTTTAATATCTCAAGATAGTGTTTTTCATACATATAGCTGTAATCTACAAAATCATTACTTACAGACCAGTTTTCTGAATTTAGAGCAATTACGGGATGTTTATATTGATTATATAATTCTCGTTTTTGGTCGCTGTCAGTTACTATACAATATTTAGTCCCATCCGTTAAAATATGTTGTAGGTCTTGATATTGTTTTAAGCTTAACAGTTTTTGCTGTTTAAAGTAAGATATTTTTATATTATTTTTAATAAATAAATGCTCTAGAGAGTCGTTTGTTAATAATAAAGTAGGTAAATTGTTGAAAACATTCTTAGCAGAAAGCTGAAGGCTAGTTATCTTTTTTTTAGCTAAGTTTTGTTTTTCTAGAATTTCTTGTTCTAAATGTGGGTGATGTTTGATTAGTAACTCTGCCACATGTTTTTGTACGGTAAGAACATTATCTAAATTAAGCCAAAAGTGCCAATTTTTATCATTATAGTCACTTGCAAAATTCACCGTAGATATATCGCTAATTTGAATAATTTCTCCATTGAAATGATTAAGCATTCTAACGGCAAAACTATCAAATTTCTTGTTGATATAAATAAAATAATCGGCATTATTTAATTTTTGACGATCGCTAATTTTGCCTTGGTAGTGATGAGGACAACCATTACTAATATTGATTGCTTCAATTTTTGCCTCTTGTGGCAAAATCATTGAGACTATTGCAGCAACTGGTGTTGTGCTTGTCACTATCTTAATTGGTTTTGCAAATATAGTCGTGCTCTGCAGGATAAGACAAATAGCAACAATGATTTTGTTCATTTTATTTTGTAATTATTAATTAATTTTCTAGTTGTTTCTAACTAATTAAATCATCGCCTGATAATTCAATTAAGTCGCGGTTCTCAAGGTCGCTAATATCAAGTTCTCGACAATTCTTAAAATTCAATAGTACTTTCTCAATACCACTATTACCATGATCGGTTAATGTAATTTTTCCCTTATGGCCTTTTAAGCGATCACTCGTTAAGTTTTCGAAATCAAAAGCTAAAGTCTTTTATCATTTTAGTCAAGTTTTTTTTGTTTAAAGAGAAGTTACTATCTATCCAAATCTTTTTTAAATAATTCATAGTTTTGCCGATTTCTTCACCGTTAATACCTATTTCTTTAATATCATTACCTGATATTGGAAATACTGGCTTTGGTTTATTTAATAATGAATTAAATAATTCTTGGACTATTGCAGGGTTTTCTACGAACACGCCACTAAAAGCGAAATAAATAGCATAATTTTCTTCCAAAAGCAATTTTAATTTTAGTGTGTATAGTAGTTCTTCTTCATTTAGATGGCTTACTTTAATTAGGTTGAAAATAATTATTGACTCTCTACGAGAAAATTTGACCGACATTAAGTTTTTAATATGAGGGGGCTCATTGCGAAATATTGCAGCATAGAGCATTAGCTTAACGTTTGCATCATATATATGAGCAGAATCAAGAACCGCTTTATGTGAAATATTATCATATTGAATTTGTTGCTGAATAAAAGGATATATTTTTGATAAAAACTGATTATTAAGCAAGTGTTTAATAGCAATACTAGTTTTTTCTAAAGACAAGATATTATCCATTTCGGTTTTGATTCTTTCGCCAGAAAGCTTACTAAGATGCTCTTTATTTTGAATACAAGCATTTAATCCATCTTGATCGATATTTTTTGCAAAGCGAGCTGAAAAACGAAAAAAACGCAATATACGTAAGTAATCTTCTTGAATACGTTGCTTAGGATTGCCAATAAATTTAACTAAGCCGTTTTGTAAATCATCAATGCTGTTGAAATAATCATATATTTCATGTTTTAAAGGGCAATAGCTCATGGCGTTGATTGTAAAGTCGCGGCGTTTGGCGTCTAGTTCAAAAGATTTCGTAAAAGTTACTTCCGCTTTTCTGCCATAGCATTTAATGTCTTCTCTAAGGCTAGTTATTTCAATTGTTTGCCCCTTAATAAATGCCGTAATAGTTCCATATTGCAATCCCGTTGGTATGGTCTTTATTTTTGCCTCTTTCAAGGCGTTGATTAATTCTGTTGGTTGCAGAGTGGTTGCAAGATCAATGTCAGTTGGATTATGCCCTAGTAGTACATCTCTTACGGCTCCTCCGACAATTCTAGCTTCGCCTTTAGCTTTACTTATTATGCTAATTATGTGCACTATAGAGCTTGAATCTAAATTTAATTGTTTAGAGTAGGTTGCCATATTATGAATTAGCTATAGAGTTATAATAATTTATCGCTTTTTTTAAATCTTCTGGAGTGTCGATTGATATTGGAATTTCGTCTGAATTAAAAACTCCAATTTTCATACCATTTTCTAGAGCCCGTAATTGTTCAAGGCTTTCGTGCTTCTCGCATTCTGTTTGTGATAAGTGCACAAATTTTTCCAAAGCTTTAGTCTTAAATCCGTACACACCAACGTGATAATTAAATTCTTTGGCGCCGTGAGGAATCATTGCTCTTGAAAAATACATAGCATTTTGGTTATTATCAACGACTACTTTGACATTAGAAGCATTCTGTGCGGTATCTGCGTCAATTTTAGCAATAGCAGTAACAATATCGCAATCATTTCGCTCTAATCGTTCTAGTATATTAGAGATAGTCTTGTCGTTAATAAAAGGCATATCGCCTTGTATGTTGATCACGTATTTAATGTTCTCTTTATCATCTATTTGATTAAAAGCCTGATAAATACGATCGGATCCAGTCGCGCATTCACCAGTCATCAGTGGATTGGTACCATTTTTTACGGCTACATCAGCAATTTCTTGTGAGTCAGTGGCTATATATAAATTATCTTTAAACTTCTTTAAATTGTCAATTAAGTGCTCAATTACACTTTTTTCTCCTATCTTGGCTAAGGGTTTTCTGGGTAGTCTAGTTGAACCAATTCTTGAGGGGATGATAATCACAAATTTTGATTTATTCATTAAATACCTATTTTTTTCTAAAACTGCTTGACAAGGTACAATTTTTCGTGCATATATACAAGCACAAATGTTTGAAGCTTAATCAAATAGCTAGAACGTTGTGATTTAAATTAATGGTGAGTTTATACGGCTTGCAGCATAATGAGCCCGTAGCTCAGTTGGTAGAGCACTTGACTTTTAATCAGGGTGTCCCGGGTTCGAGCCCCGGCGGGCTCACCATTACTTTAAAATACCTAAAGTTAACTTCTTCCTGATTCGTATAATTAACTATCATTATGGGCATTAAGCTTATAATCAGTTGCCCTTAAGCTAATTCCCCTTAAACTTAAGATTTAATTTTTTTTACTTTTTAGTATTTTTTCCTTGTATGAAGAATAAAATTGTTATAGATTATTTTTTGTGACATAGAAAAAATTTTATTCAGTGTTAAAAAATGCTAAATAAATTGCTTCTTAATTATGTTTATTTTTAATAAAAATTTGGGTAACAAAATGAAATTGAAGGATTATATTTTAACAACGGCTGCAAGTCTTGTTATTTTCGGATCTTCAGCTTATGCTTTAGATACAACAGAGGACGGAATACTTACAAAACCAACTTTAAACATGGATTTGAACGGGTATGCTCATTTTCAAGCAGGTTATCGTAACCAAGATCATTTAGCAAAAAGTGAAAATAATATCTCGAAGAATAATGATAAAGTAGCATTTTTTAATGAAGCGGCTTTAGCGGCTAACATTTATAATCAAGTTAATGACGTCACTTATGGTGCGAAGATCGTGTTATCAACAACTTCTAGAAGAAAAAATAACAACGACTTTAATGGCACTCACATTTATGTTAAAACTGATTATGGTAAAGTTGAATTAGGTTCGTCAGTTAGTCCTGCTTCTACGATGATTGTTGAAGCTGGTTGTATTACGGCTGGTACTGGTAATTACGGTAGATACTCAAATAAATCTTCTGAATTTCAAAAGCAAAATGATGGTACTGATCCATCAGCAAATAAGCTGAGCCCAACATTTGCAACGGGAATTGATTTATTTTTGAGTGATAAGTTATTAACAAAACTAGATAGCAGAACATATAGTGGCGAAGCTCCTAGATCAATTATATATTACTCTCCAAAATTTGATCTTGCAGCAAAAACAAAAGTTAGAATAGGTGTTGCCTATACTCCAGATTCAACAAATACAGGTGCTGATAATATCGACACAGCTTCATCTGGTTTAGAAACAAAGAAAATTGGTTCGTCTACAATTGATAGGTTCGAATTCGATAATACTGTAAAAAATGCATTATCAGGTGCTGTGGCTGTAAGCCGTAATTTTGCAGATGGTGTTGACTTAGAAATCGGTTTATCTGGTGAGTATGGTCAAGCAATCGGCTTTGCTAAAGAGTTTGCTAATGAAGGAGATACTACTCCGGTAGCTGAGCATAAATTAAAAGATTTGAGATCATATAATATTGGTGCAGTGTTGAATTATGGTAATTTTGCATATGGGGCATCTTATGGTTCTTTAGGTGATAGTTTGACAACAGAAGCTTATCATAAAGCTGGTCGCAAAACTAAGTACTACACAGCGGCAATTGCTTATAGCCAAGGTCCTGCATCTGTTTCCGTTGATTATTATAGAGCTGATAAGTTTAAAAATACAACACAAGCAGTTACTGTTGGAACAAGTTATAAATTATACGATGGTTTCAAGCCTTATTTCGAAGTAACCAGATATGAATATAATGGTAAGCCAGAATTTTACCCAACTACTGAAAAAAGAAAGGTTGTTGGTACAGCTGTGATTACTGGTCTTAAGTTAAGTTTATAATTTTAGATAGGGTTTTTAACGACTCATAATTACAGTACTATTTATTGGCGTGAATCAAATTTATGTTGATTTGCGCCATTATCATTAGTATATAGTTAAAGTAAGTAGAAATATTGCCGTCTTTTTACGTTAATTTTAATTATTACTAAAATAAGAAAGTATTTTTTATCAAGCGGCAATATTTTGTATTATAAATTATTTTGAATATAACTTATGCCGTCACAAGAATTTGAAAATCTAACTGGTAAGATATTAGTAGCTACTCCATTTTCTATGGAAGGCATGATTTATAATAAATCGCTAATATACATGATGCATCATTCAGAAAACGGTGCAATTGGTTTTATTTTTAATCAAGGTATCAATAAACTTCCAGCCGAAGATATATTCAAAAAATACGATATTGAACGCATAAATAATTTAAATATTGATGTTCATATTGGTGGTCCATCTGATATTAAGCATGGGTTTTTTCTGCATTCTAGTGACTATTGCAAAGACGTATTAGTTCATGATCAATTTAGTCAACTATGTATTAGTTCTAACTCTCAAATATTAGATGATATTGCCAATAATCAAGGTCCGAATAAAACAATTTTTGTAGTTGGCTACACAGCTTGGAGTAAAAACCAGTTAGAAGAAGAGATTCGTAATAATTTATGGATTATTGCTCAGGCAAATCATGACTTAATATTTAACGATACTTCCAAGGACAAATGGGAAGATGCATTGAATAATACAGGAATTGAGAGAGAATCTTTTGCCTCTCACTTGGCTAGAAGCTAATATCGTAAATTAAACTGAAATGCCTTCAATTTTCTACTGCATCTTTTGTAAGGAATTGATCGCTTTTTTGCCTTTAAATGGGCCTGCATTATTCGGTAGAAAGCTAATCACTGAATTAAAAAATATTTTCTATAAAACAACAATACTTCAGTTTAATTTACTATAATTAGTTGAATTGTTAATATTATTTATAATTAATTGTTGTTAAAAATATAAATAATACTTGCTATAGCAGGTGATATATTTTATTATTTTAATAAAATATATTTAAGCCATGATTATGAAGCATTATATAGCAATGATTGCTACAATTATTATTTCTGGGTGTTCTAGCGACATGCAAACAAAACTAGGTATAAAGAAAACAATGCCTGATGAATACCAGGTTTCTAAGAATAAAACCTTAGAAGTTCCCCCGTATTTGCAAAATAAATCAGTGCAATCTAATGTAAAGAAAGAATCTTTATCAAAATATGAAAAAGCTTTGCTTGAAGATATAAAATATTAGTCTTATGTACAAAACTTTCCCATGGTTGGCAATATTTATTGTATTGACAACTATCATATATATTATATCAGATGTTATTACCCCATTCTTGATAGCATTTATTTTTGCATACATGCTACAGCCAGCTGTTGATAGTTACTGCAAAAAATTTAATACACCAAGAGGCAGAGCTGTATTTTATATATTTGTACTATTTTTAAGTATTGTAATCACCTTATTTATATTAATTAGTCCAATTATTTATCACCAAATCGCTTTATTTATTAAAAAATTACCAAAATATAAAGATAATTTTGATCAAGCCATTAGTTTTTGGTCATTAAAAATTGAAACCATTAATCCAGATGTGGCACAACAAATTTCAGACTATGCACAACAAATCACTAATAACGTAGTAAATATTTTTTCCGCTATGGCTAATCATTTGTGGCAATACACTATGGCAACGATTAATTTTTTTACTATATGTGTATTAGTGCCTTTTATTTTATATTACTTCCTGCTAGATTGGCCGAAAATGGTAAAATCAGTTGAATCTATATTACCGCTAAAAAAACAAGATAAAACTCGCGAAATATTTCTCTCAATTAACCGTTTGCTTTCTGCTTATATTCGAGGTCAGTTGAATATTTGCTTGATTTTGATGGTATATTATGCGGTGTTTTTAACAATTCTTGGTGTTGATTTTGCGATATTGCTTGCTCTATGCGCTGGATTACTGATATTAATACCGTTTGTGGGTGCTTTTATTTCATATATATTAATTATGTGTAGTTGTTATGTGTCGTTTGGTATTGGTGTTGAAATGGGTTATGCAACAACATTATTTGTCATGGCTCATATATTAGAAGGATATTTCTTAACACCTAAAATCATAGGTAACAGGCTCGGATTACACCCACTTTGGGTGATATTCTCTGTTTTATTGTCGGCAAATTTATTTGGTTTTGTAGGAATATTTTTTGCCCTACCAGTTGCTGGTATTCTTAATATATTATGGTCACATGTTGTTAGTTATTATAAAACTAGCTATATTTATAATGATTGATGCGCGGCGTTCACTAGTTGAAGCGCCAAAAGTTTTCTAACCCTTTAAGTATAGTAAATTAAATTGCATTACTGCCTAATTCCTCGTGACTGGTCAATATTATTTAAACTATATTCTGTGTTAGTTCGATAAGGATTAATATCGATGCCGCCTCTGCGGGTATATTTTGCATACACCGTTAACTCTTCGGGTTGGCATTTCTGAATAATATCAGTGAAAATATGTTCTACGCATTGTTCGTGAAATTCACTATGATTACGGTATGATATCAAGTATTTTAATAAGGATTTGCGTTTAATTTTCTTGCCTTTATATTTGATGTAAACGCACGCCCAATCAGGTTGATTGGTTACTAAACAATTTGATTTTAAAAGATTAGAATATAGTTCTTCAGTAACAATATTGTCGTTTTCTAATGATAATAGGTTGTTATTCACGCTATAATCGTTGATCTGAATGTCGACTGCTTCATTGTCAATAGATTCGGCATTAAAATTGTTAATTTGGTTTCCATTAAGAGAAGATAAGGGTATCAACTCTACTTGAACCTTAGAGCCAATTATTGCTCTTAGGTCTTTGGTTATAATGTTTTTCACTTGATCTTCATTTTCAAACTGATGATTTGTAAAGGAATTAAAGTATAATTTAAGTGATTTTGATTCAACGATATTAGGTGAAGTTGAGTCTGCGTAAAAACGCAATATACGTACACATGGCGCACCATTTGGTAATAACCAAGAAATTTCATAACAGTTCCAGATATCTACGCCTTGAAAATTATTATTTGATTCAGGTATATTAATGGCTTTACGACCCATTGCGCGTGGTATTGCTTCTAGTAAGCTGTTATCATAGTTAAAATTATACGTTGTTTCTTGACCTAGTGGTAAATTTTTCATTTAATCGAAATATATTATTACTTGTGATAATATATCTCAAAAAAATCATAAGAACAATGCAAATTTTGGCATTTTTGCTCTTTACAATAGCAATATTAGTTTTTAAAAGCCTCAAATACATTCCTTGTGATTGACAAGGTATTTCATAAGTATTATTGTCAAAACTCATATATTCGTAAGCAAAGACAATATTTATGTTTAAAGAAAAAAAGTACAAATTAAATCAAGAGCAGTTTATTGCCATATATAAGCAAATGCTATTGATTCGTAGGTTTGAAGAAAAATGTGGTCAGTTTTATGGTATGGGGCTCATTGGTGGTTTTTGTCATCTATATATCGGGCAAGAAGCGGTAATAGCTGGTATCAGCGTAGCAAAATCAGACGACGACAGTACGATAACTAGCTATAGGGATCACGGCCATATTATTGCATCTGGAATTAACCCAAAATTAGTTATGGCTGAGCTAACTGGCAGGGCGACTGGTTGCTCAAAAGGTAAAGGTGGTTCGATGCATATGTTCAACGCTGAAGGTAAGTTTTATGGCGGGCATGGGATTGTTGGTGCGCAGGTACCAATTGGAACAGGGCTAGCTTTTGCAGAAAAATATAATAAGAAAAATAATGTTTGTTTTACATTCATGGGCGATGGAGCAGTGAATCAGGGGCAAGTATATGAAGCATTTAATATGGCGGCCTTATGGAAATTACCAGCAATATATGTAATTGAAAATAATGAATATTCGATGGGAACGTCGGTATCACGCTCAACGGCAATGACTGATTTATACCGCAAGGGAGAGTCTTTCGGTATCCCAGGGGCAAGAGTTGATGGTATGGACGTAGAAGCCGTGTATGACACTGCTATGCAGGCTATTGAGTTTGTTAAGTCTGGCAAAGGGCCGGTGATCATCGAAGCAAAAACATATCGATATCGTGGGCACTCAATGTCTGATCCAGCAAAATATCGTACTAAAGATGAAGTGGAGCAAAAGAAAGAGAAGGATCCGATAATAGTTGTACGAAACCATATATTAGAGAATAAATTTGCCTCAGAAGATCAGTTAAAAACTATTGAAAAGGATATTAAGAGTCAGATAAAAGAGGTGGAAGAGTTTGCAACAAAATCTCCTCTACCCGATGAAAGTGAATTATATACAGACATATTTAAGTAGGTCAAAATGGCAGAAATAACAGTAAGAGAAGCCTTAGGTCAAGCCTTAAGATCAGAAATGAAGCGTGATGAGAAGGTATTTATCATCGGTGAAGAAGTGGCGGAATATCAAGGTGCGTATAAGATAACACAAAATTTATTACAAGAGTTTGGTTCAAAAAGAGTTGTTGATTCACCAATTACAGAGCATGGATTTGCAGGGCTAGCAGTTGGTGCGGCTTTTGGTGGGTTGAGGCCAATTGTTGAGTTTATGACATTTAACTTTGCCATGCAGGCATTTGATCAGATCGTTAACTCTGCGGCAAAGACTAATTACATGTCTGGTGGTAAAATGGGTTGCCCAATTGTATTTCGCGGTCCTAATGGTGCGGCAGCCCGAGTCGGTGCGCAACATAGCCAAAATTACGCAGCAGCTTATGCCCATATACCCGGCCTAAAAGTGATAGCCCCATATGATGCAGAAGATTCCAGAGGATTGTTAATTAGCGCTATACGCGATCCAAATCCGGTGATATTTCTAGAAAATGAGATTATGTATGGTAAATCTTTTGAAGTTAACGATGAAATAGAGCCAATTGAAATTGGTAAAGCTAAGATAGTAAAAGAGGGTGCTGACGTAACAATTACCGCCTTTTCTGTTCAAGTTGGTTTAGCCCTAGAAGCGGCGAAAATTCTAGAAAAAGAAGGAATAAATGCGGAAGTAATTGACCTGCGAACTATCAGGCCACTAGATGAGGAGACGATAATTGCATCAGTAAAAAAAACAAACAGACTAGTTAATGTTGAAGAAGGTTGGTTTTTTGCGGGTGTTGGTGCAACAATCTCAGCGATAATTATGCAAAAAGCTTTCGATTATTTGGATGCCCCAGTGGAAATAGTAGCTGGTAAGGACGTGCCATTACCATATGCTGAAAATTTAGAAAAAATGTCATTACCTACTGTTGAAGAGATAGTGCAAGCAGCAAAAAAAGCTTGCTATATTTGATTAAGATAAAAGGAAAAGGTTTAAAAATATGCCAATAAAAATTTTAATGCCAGCCTTGTCTCCAACTATGGAGCACGGAAATTTAGCCAAATGGCTAAAAAAAGAAGGTGATGAGGTCAAAGCCGGTGATGTGATTGCTGAAATTGAAACTGATAAAGCCGTGATGGAAGTAGAAGCAGTGGATGAAGGAAAAATTGCAAAAATTTTAGTTCCAGAAGGTGCGAATGAAGTGGCGGTAAATTCATTAATAGCAGTATTATTGGAAGAAGATGAAGATGATGGGGCATTAGATGATTTTATAAAACAAAATACGGAAAATGAAGCTCAGCCACCTGAGAAAAAAGAAGAGCAATCCGCTGCGCAGCCTGAGAAAGACGAGAAAGAACCCTCAAAAGCCAAAACCCCACAGCCTCCTGTTGAAGAAATAAATAAAAGAGAAGATGGAAGCAAGCGTATTTTTGCCTCCCCGCTTGCTAAGCGCATTGCAAAAATGGAAAATGTAGATTTGTCTAGCATCAAGGGAAGCGGTCCTCATGGAAGGATTGTGAAACAAGATGTCCTATCAGCGCCATCTGTAGGTCGCGTTGCACATGGCAAAGTGGAAAGAAATAACACTGAGTATCAAGCTGTACCAAATAGTAATATGCGTAAAATAATTGCTAAGAGATTAGTAGAATCTAAACAAGAAGTACCGCATTTTTATTTGGCTGTTGAATGTTGTATGGATAGTTTGATGAGTAGTAGGTCGCAGATTAATCAGCAAGTAGGCGATGATAAGGCTAAAAAAATATCAGTAAATGACTTCGTGATATTAGCTGTTGCTAAGGCCTTAAAAGAAGTTCCAGAAGCTAATGCAAGCTGGAATGAGGATACAACATTAAGGTATAATAATGTGGATATTTCTGTTGCTGTTTCAGTTGATGGGGGCTTAATTACTCCTATTATAAAAAATGCTGATCAAAAAAATATTATGACCATTTCTGCAGAAATGAAAAAACTGGCCAAAAGAGCTAGAGAAAATGCTTTGAAGCCCGAAGAATATCAAGGTGGTGGTTTTAGTATTTCGAATTTAGGTATGTATGGCATTGATAGTTTTAATGCCATAATTAACCCGCCGCAAGGATGTATCTTGGCAGTAGGAGCTAGTAAGAAAAAGCCAGTAATAATCGATGATAAGATTGAAATAAAGACAATGATGAACGTTACCTTATCTTGTGATCATCGCGTTATAGATGGTGTTGTTGGAGCTCAATTCCTCGCTTCATTTAAGAAGTTTATGGAATCGCCAATATTAATGTTTATTTAAGAGGAACTATGGAAAACTTTGATGTAGTAGTGATTGGTGGCGGCCCTGGAGGGTATGTTGCTGCAATTAGATCAGCGCAACTTGGTAAGAAGACGGCCGTTATAGAAAAAGAACATTTGGGTGGAATATGCTTAAACTGGGGCTGTATTCCTACTAAATCATTGCTGAAGTCTGCAGAATTATATCAATCAATGAAGAGCGCACAAGAATATGGTTTATCAGCTAGTGAAGTAAAATTTGACATGGAGAAAATAGTTGAAAAGTCACAAAAAGTATCAAAGCAGCTTGTTGGTGGCATCCAGTCTCTTTTAAAAAAAAATAAAGTTACTATTATAAAAGGAGCGGCTAAGATTCAATCGCAGGGAAAGATAGTCGTTGATGAAAAGCTTCAGATTGAGACAAAAGATATTATTATAGCAACGGGTGCAAGAGCTCGTATTTTAAAAGGGTTTGAGCCAGATGATAAGAATATTTGGACTTACCGGGAAGCGTTGAGGCCAAGATCACTGCCAAAATCTATGATAATAGTTGGTTCTGGGGCTATTGGAATCGAATTTGCTTCATTTTACAATGCTTTAGGTGTTGATGTAACTGTTCTAGAGGCAGCAAACCGAATTTTGCCAGTAGAAGATATTGATATATCAAATGCCGCGAAAAAAGCTTTTGAAGCAAAAAATATTAAATTTAAAACAGGGATAAAGCTTTTACAGCAGCAAGCATTGGGTGGAAATGTGAAAGTAGAGATTGAGCAATCTGGGAAAAAAGAGATTCTACAATCGGAAATATTGCTCATGGCTGTGGGTATTGTAGCAAATACTGAAAATTTAGGTTTAGAGAATACCAAAGTTAAGATCGAAAATAATCATATTATTACAGATAAGTATATGCAAACAGGGCAACCTAATATATATGCTATTGGTGACGTTGCAGGAGCCCCATGGCTGGCCCATAAAGCTAGTCATGAAGGTATTATAGCTTCTGAAAAGATAGCAGGAAATGCTCCCCATAAAATAATTCGTGAAAATATCCCTGGATGTACATATTCTAATCCACAAATAGCGAGCGTCGGTTTAACTGAAGAAGCTGCGAAAAAAGCGGGCTATCAGGTGCGTGTTGGTTCATTTCCATCGTTTGCTAATGGAAAAGCCTTGATTGTTGGTAATAATAATGGTTTAATAAAGACAATTTTTGACAAAAAGACTGGTGAGTTGTTGGGGGCGCATATGCTGGGTTCAGATGTAACTGAGCTAATTCATGGATATGTTATTTCTAAGCAAATGGAAGGAACTGAAGAAGATTTAATGAATACTGTTTTTCCTCATCCCACATTGTCTGAAATGATGCATGAGTCTGTTTTGCATGCTTACGGCAAACAAATTCATATTTAAAGTATTATTAGAGTAATTATAAATGCAAGACCGTTCTATATTAATCCAAGCTATTAGCGCTAGAATCTGCCATGATTTTGCTGGCCCAATAGGAGCGGTTGATAATTGTGTTGATTTACTTGCCCATCAAGAAAAATGGGTTCAAGATCAAGCTAAGGATATCATAATGGATGAGGCCAAAAGCTTGATTAGTAATGTGCGATTATTTAGGTTTATTTTTGGCGTGCATCAGGGGGAGCAAGAGATTTTTTTGGAGCAAATACAAGCACATTATAATGATTTGATTAAATCAAGCGTTGCAAAAATAGATTTGGATTTAAAAAAAGCGGGAAATGTTTTTAATGTAGAAATAGTGAAAGCTATATTTTGCATTATTAAAGTTGAACTTGAGCGATTATATAAAAAGTCTGACAAGTTGAACATAACCTTAGAAAAAGAATTAATTACTATACAAATTAACTCTGATTCACTATCAAAAAAAAATAGTATATCGGATTTGTTAAAAAACCCAGATAATGAAATTACACCCCATAATTGCCGAGAGCATTATGTGTTAATGCTTATTGCTGAGGGTAATTATAATTTAGAAATAAAAAGCGATGATAATACGCGTAAATATATTATCTCGCAAAAGTAAAAACTATTATTATGAAACACAGAACGGAAGAAGATTCACTTGGTAAAATTGAGGTTGAAAGCCAGTATTACTGGGGTGCTCAAACTCAAAGATCAATAAATAATTTTAAGATCACAACGCAAACAATGCCTCCTGAGATGATAAGTGCATTGGCCATTCTAAAAAGATCAGCCGCTAAAGTTCATGGTGATTTAGGTTTATTAAAGACAAATATTTCGGACGAAATTATTTCTGCAGCCGATCGAGTTATAGCAAAAGAATTTGAGGGTAATTTTCCTTTAGTAATTTGGCAAACTGGCTCTGGCACTCAGTCAAATATGAATATGAATGAGGTGTTAGCAAGTATTTGTAATGAAAAACTAGCTGGTAAAAGGGGTGGTAAAAGTCCAGTTCATCCAAATGATCATGTTAATAAAGGGCAATCTTCAAACGATACTTTTCCCACGGCAATGCATATTGCAACAGTAATTGCAGTTTATGAAAAACTGATTCCTGCAATGAAAAAGATGCACCAATCTTTGCAAAAAAAATCTGATTCGTGGAAAAAAATTGTTAAAATTGGCAGAACTCACTTACAAGATGCTACCCCAGTTACTTTAGGACAAGAATTCTCTGCATATGCTCATCAAATTGAGCTAGGCCTTGAAAGGGTTGAGAGTAGTATTAAAAGAGTACACTATCTGGCACAAGGTGGAACAGCGGTTGGAACGGGTATTAATTGTCACAAAGATTTTGCCAAAAAATTTACTGAGGAAGTTAGTAGTTATACTGGTTATGATTTTAAAACAGCGCCAAATAAATTTGAAGCATTAGCAAGTAATGATGCTTTAGTAGAATTTTCAGGGTCTTTAAATACTATTGCAGTAAGTTTAATGAAAATTGCAAATGATATCAGGCACCTTGCATCTGGACCAAGATGTGGCCTGGGTGAACTTAAATTGCCGGAAAATGAACCAGGTTCTTCGATTATGCCAGGAAAGGTAAACCCGACTCAATGCGAGGCCATTACTATGATTGCAGCGCAAGTGATGGGAAACCATGTTGCAGTCACTGTGGGTGGGTCTAATGGTCATTTTGAGCTTAATGTATTCAAGCCAATGATTATTCAAAATGTACTATATTCTATCAACTTACTGAGCGATGGAATGGTTAGTTTAGTTGATAAATGCATTGATGGTATTGAGCCAGATATTGAAAGAATAAACTCATTAAGAGACAAATCTTTAATGTTAGTAACGGCTTTAAACCCACATATCGGTTACGATAAAGCGGCTTTAATTGCTAAGAATGCTTATAAAGAGGGGATTACTTTAAAAGAGTCGGCCATTCGATCTGGGTTTATTTCATCGGAAGATTTCGATAGGTTTGTTATCCCTGAGCAAATGGTTGGGTCAGAGATAAGATGATTATACAACACTTTAATAGTTGTTGCAATTGACATCTTAGTATAATTACATTAATTTGTTGCAAAATATAATATAAAAAATTATGAGCCAATTATCATTAGTTTTCGATAGGATGAGACATAGTAAATTGCGCCTAGCAATCTGGCCAATTCGCTCTTATGAATTAGGTAAGTTTTTGCCAATGGCAATCTTAATGCTCTTTATACTGCTAACTAATAATTTGGTTCGTAATATTAAAGATGGTATTGTCGTTACGCATATTGGTACCGAGGTATTAAGTTATATAAAGCTTTGGGGCGAAATGCCAATGGGTGTGCTATTTGTTATATTATATACAAAGCTTTGTAATATCATGACTACTGAGCAAGTATTTCGAATAATTGTATCGGCATTTTTAGTATTTTTTTCGTTATTTGCTTTTGTTATTTACCCTAATCAAGAATTATTTCATCCAGACCCCCAGATAGTTGATTATTATATTGGTCTTTTTCCACATTTTAAGTGGTTTATTAAAATGTGGGGACAGTGGAGTTTAGTCTTATATTATATATTGGGTGAGTTATGGACAGTCATAGTATTCTTTTTGTTTTTTTGGCAATTGGCAAATAAGGTAACAAAAACTGATGAAGCAAAACGTTTTTATATTTTCTTTGGAATATTTGGTCAGACTAACTTGTTGATTTCAGGTACAGTAATAGTATACCTCACAAGTAGTGATAATGTTCTATCATCAATGCTCTTTACTCATGGTAGTAATTCTGTAATAGTCTTAAAATCTATGACGATATTGGTAATGATTTGTGGGATGTTAAGTTTGCTAATTCACCGATTTGTTGAGGTAAGATATATTCAAACAATGAAAAATATTACTTATAAAAACGAACGTACAGATATTTTAAAATTAAATTTAAAGCAAAGCGCCCATATGGTCTTTACTTCAAGGTATTTAGCGTTAATTTGTATTTTGATGGTCTCTTACAGCACGGCTATTAACCTTATTGAGGGATTATGGATGTCGCGTGCTAGGGCGTTATATCCTGATACTACTTCTTTTATGTCTTATCAAGGTAACGTACTATATTGGACTGGTATCTCGACATTTATATTTATATTTATTGGCAATAATGTGATTAAATGGTTTGGTTGGTTTTGGGGAGCTGTTCTGACTCCAGCAATGTTTTTTATAGTAGGTAATTTGTTTTTTATAAGTGTATTGACAGAAGATTATGTACATTACTTATTACCATTTTTGACAAATATTGCCCCCTTATCCTTTGTCGTATTTATGGGTAGTTTTCAAAATGTTTTAGGCAAAGGTGTTAAATATTCTTTGTTTGATGCGACGAAAGAGATGGTTTATATTCCCCTAGACAAAGAGATGAAGGTGAAGGGTAAAGCTGCTGTTGATGTGTTGGGAGCCAAGCTTGGAAAGTCTGCTGGTGCATTAGTACAAATGATAAGCTTTACTCTTTTTCCGATGTGTCATCACGAAGATATAGCTGGGTTTTTAATGGTTGTATTTGTTGCAGTGTGTGTTTTGTGGATTGTAGGGGTTTATTTATTAAATAAGGATTATCACAACTTACTTAAATCATCATAATATTTTTTAGGAGTTATGGTGATTTTAATTTTACAAAATAACTTTGTAGATTATAATCCTTTACTATAATTAATTGGTTATATATTAAAAAAAAATTAATGAGCAAACGTAGATCAGTTTTTATATCAGCTATTTCCGGCAATGTTTTGGAATATTATGACTTCACGGTTTATGCGGTCTTTTCCTTGGCAATTGGTAAGGCCTTTTTTCCATATAGTTCTGAATTCTCGCAGATTTTAAAAAGCCTTGGTATATTTGCGATCGGCTTCTTAACGCGTCCAATCGGCGGTATTATATTTGGTGCAATAGCGGACAAATATGGGCGAAAAATTTCTTTGATTATATCAATGCTCGGCATGACAATCTCAACATTTATTATAGGGTTAATTCCTGGATATAATATTATTGGTTATACTGCGCCAGTTATTTTAGTATGCATGCGTTTACTTCAAGGCATGTGTATTAGTGGTGAAGGGGCTGGGGCTGCTATATTCATTTTAGAGCATTATGAGAATTTAAGACCCGGTTTAACAGCAGGAATAGTTCATGCATCGAATATTGCTGGAACATTATTTGCGACATTAGTTGGTATTTCTTTATCGCATTTTTATCCAGACATGGTGCATGCTTGGAGATATGCATTTATCTTTGGCGGCATGATGGGGCTAGTTGGATTTTACTTTCGTTTGCAGGTTTCGGAAACTCCTATATTTTTAATGTTGGCGGAGAAGAAAAAAACTTTAAAGACACCATTTCTAGAGATCTTGAAGACGGCCAAACAACCAATGTTTATTACATTTTGCTTAGGAGCATGTGCTAGTAGTGTGGTGTACCTAGTGAAAACCTATATTAATATATATCATTGTAGTATGCTGCATTTTGATGATGTGACTGCGAGGCTTTATTTGGCCTACTCCTCGATAATTATGATGCTTACAATGCCTTTATCAGGGCATATTTCTGACGTGATAGGAAGATTTAGGATGGTGACTATTTCGGCAATATCGATATTTGTTATGGCACTTCCTTGTTTTATACTGATTTCTAGCGAAGAAGTTGGAATTCAGCTATTAGCATTAACAATACTTGCGATAATTGGTGGTATGATCGGTGGTTGTGCTTATTTGTTTATTATCTCACTATTCTCGCCTCAGCAGCGTTTTTCTGGGGTTGCATTTAGCTACAATTTAGGTATTGCCTTATGCGGTGGAACTTCAGCGATGATCTCAAGCTGTTTGGTTGAAAAAACTAATTTACACTATGCACCGGCTTTCTATATTATGCTTACTTCTAGTATATTTTTATTAGTTTCTTATTGTATGCGTAAGCGTATTAGGAGCTTACTTGATGCCAACCTTAAAAAATGATATATCAGCATTTTAAGGGGTGGGCAGCTGAGCAGCTGACTTGTTTATATTATATGTGTTTTTTATACGTTCCTTTAAAGCGGCGCTATAAAACTAAGGTTGGTGAAATAGATTTAGTAATGCGTCGAATGAATAAGCTGGTTTTTGTTGAGGTGAAAGCGCGCCGTAAGGGGATGCATGAGAATATTATTTCATATGTGCAGCAAAAACGCATTAAGCGTGCTGCGGAGCTATTCATAATTCGTCACCCTCGATATAATGGTTATGACATAAGATTTGATTTAGCGCTTGTTAAGCCTTATAGTCTTCCTAAGATAATTAAGAGTGCGTGGTAATTTTATGGAAAGAAGAGTTTTGGCCGCAAAATGGTTTGAATCCTTAAGAAATCAATTTTATGATTCTTTTGAAAAAATAGAGCATGATTATGCAGCAAAGAATGGTCTTAACCCAGCTAAATTCATTCGTAAAAAATGGGATCGCGATGGCGGCGGCGGCGGCGTTATGTCGATATTGCGTGGTAATGTTTTTGAAAAAGTAGGGGTGAATATCTCAACAGTTCATGGCCTATTTAGCGAAGAGTTTCGTCAAAAAATACCGGGGGCTGAGGAGGACCCTAAGTTTTTTGCTACTGGTATTTCTATAGTAGCACACATGGCCTCTCCATTAGTTCCAGCAATGCATTTTAACACTCGTTTTATTAACACTAAACAAGAGTGGTTTGGTGGTGGGGGAGACTTAACGCCAATGATTGAAGATGCAGAATCAACGAGGCAGTTTCATGAAGCATTAAAAGATGCATGTGATCAACATAATCCTCACTATTATGCAAAGTTTAAAAAGCAATGCGATGAGTATTTTTATTTGAAGCATCGAAAAGAGCCAAGGGGAGTGGGGGGTATTTTCTATGATTATTTAGATTCAAATTTTGAGGATGACTTTGCTTTTACTCAAGATGTTGGGAAATCTATTCTTGAGGTTTATCCTAAAATCGTGCGCAATAAAATGTATTTACCGTGGACAAAAGATCAGCGAGAGGAGCAATTAGTTAAAAGAGGTCGATATGTTGAGTTTAACTTGCTTTATGATCGTGGCACGACTTTTGGCCTTGCAACTGGGGGAAATGTGGAGGCAATTCTTATGTCAATGCCCCCTGAGGTAAAATGGCCTTAAAATGATTATATTAAGTGGTAATTTCACTGATAAGATATTATAATAATTTTAGAGCTTCATTATAAGTTCTAATAATATGGTGTAAAGATGAAAAAACAACTACCTAAGCGTAGCCTTGCAATTAAATATTGGTTAGATAGAATTATTGAAGAGATTTTAGCAGTGCAAAAAGATAAAATTGCTAAAATAATATTATTTGGGTCTTATGCAAAAGGCAATTGGGTAGTAGATAAATACACAGAAGGCCATATAACCTACACTTATGAAAGCGATCTTGACTTATTGATTATTTTAAAAAAAGGTAAGCATAAAGCCAATGCTCATAGTATAGATTATAAAATAAGACAAAGGTTAGAAAGAAAGAATTTAATTAGTAATCCTCGCGTCACATTGGTGTTAGAGTCAATTAATTTTGTAAATAAAAAGCTTGAAGAGAGCCAATATTTCTTTGCTGACATTAAAAAAGAAGGAGTTCTGCTTTATGATAGTGGAGAATATGAATTATCAGAGCCTAAAAATCTAACTGAACAAGAAAAAAGAATTATTGCAAAAAAAGATTATGACCAATGGTTTAAACGAGGTAGTGGGTTTTTAGAGGTTACAAAATTTTGTCTTTTTCAACAAAATGAACTACATATTGCAGCCTTTGAATTGCATCAATCAACAGAAAGTTTTTATAATGCGCTATTATTAGTCTTAACTGGTTATAAACCCAAAATACATGATATAGAAACCTTAAGCGGTATGGTAAAAAGCTACGATAACGACTTGTTAAAAATATTTCCAAGAGATACCGAGGAAAGAGACCTTTGCTTTATATTGTTGAAAGCTGCTTATATTGATGCTCGTTATGATGCAAATTACCATATCACCAAAGAGCAGTTAGAATATCTTCTTAGTAGGGTGGAGATGTTAAAAACCGTAACAGAAAAAATATGCTTGCCAAGGATATAAGCAGTCAGAGTCATTTTAATTTTTTATAATACAAATATGTAAGCACTGCTAGGCCCGGCAATGCAAGCAGTGAGGTCATGATGAAATAATAATCCCAGCCAATAATTTTTAACAATTTTCCGCCATAAGCAACAATGCTATGGCTAAATAATCCAGAACAGCTACTCAGTAAGGCATATTGCGTTGCAGAAAAACTTTTATTGCACAAATAGCTTAAATAGCCAACCAGTGCCGCATCACCCATGCCTGAGGCGATATTTTCAACGCTAATAGCGATTGTAAGGGCTGTGGCATCGTTGCCTTGGTGGTGCAGCCAAACGAAGGCTAAGTTAGTCACACTTTGTGCAATTCCACAGATTAATAAACCTTTCAAGTTACCATATTTATACATTAAAAGGCCACCAAGATAGCTCCCAAATATAGTCGCTGCTACTCCATATAATTTAACGATAGTTGCAATTTGTTTAAGTGTGAAACCTAGTTCAATATAAAATGGTGTTGCCACTACTCCAAGCATGGCATCGCCTAGTTTATAAAAAATAATGGCTGATAAAATGATTAAAGAATATGGGCGTGTAATAAACTCAGCAAATGGATCAATGGTCGCTTCTTTTATTTTGCCCCAAATAGAGTTTGTTGGCGCTTCAGCATAATGTTTATCAGAGAGTGTCATAGTAAATACACAGCCCACTAAATATAGCCCACTAATTAACAAGAATGCCAAATCCCAGCTATATGAATCAGCGATAAAAAAGGCGCCTGTAACGGATATCATCCCACCAATTCGATAACCAAACACCACATTTGCAGCAGACATAGATAGCTGATCTTTGCTAACATTATCAATTCGGTACGCGTCAATTGCGATGTCTAGTGTGGCCGATAATGCACCAAGTATGCATGTTAAGATAAATAATGTTTTAATGGATTCTGTTGGTTCAAAATATGTATAACCAAAGATGATGATTGATATCAGACTCATCATTAAAATTATCCAGCTTTTTCTACGTCCTAAATTGTATAATAATGGTATTTTACAGTGGTCAACTATAGGGGACCACAGGACTTTTGCTGAATAAAACATCCTGGCAGCCGCAAAAGAGGTAATGACTTCAATATCGATTGCGTTTTGTTTCATCCATGCGGCAAGCGTTGTGTAGATTATAAATAAAGGCATGCCGCTATACATCCCTAAAATGAATATCTGAAGTTGTTTAATGTCAGTAAAAATTTTGGAAATATTATTTGGCACTAGATAAAGTATTATTAATTCACAATTTTATATAACTCTGTTATAGTGTTAGCAAGCAATAATTACAAGTATAAAGTAAATATGAATTTTTATCTTATATCAGCTTATGCATTAGCTTTTTTGTGTTTTAGTGTATTAATAATTGATTCATATAGACAATATAGAAAATCCAATGCATGCAAAAAAAAGAAATAGACTATTAACTATAATTTTCATTTTATTATTATCAAGTAGTGGGGTGTATATCATTCTTCAAAATTTGCGTGATAATATAGTTTACTTTTACCCACCTTCTGAGATAGAAAAAGCTGGTTATAACAGTATGAAGATAAGGGTTGGCGGTGTGGTTAAAGCTGGTTCAATTGCTAAGATTGATGGTAATAGCATTGAATTTATTATTACTGATGAAATTAAGGAGATTAAAGTGCAATATAATGGCATGTTACCGGCATTATTTCGCCCGGGGCAGGGTATTATTGCTGAAGGGAGCCTGGTTTCAAGCGAGTTGTTCCTTGCTCAGAAGTTACTCGCTAAACATGATGAAAATTACCGCCCTCCAGCTGTCATTACTAAAGAATTAGTGAAATAGTGATATTTATTCATTATTGAGATATTCAGTGCAGTTAACTACTCCTGTTAATAAATTATAACTATCTTCTATATCTTTTTGACGCTGGCTGTTTGCTGGTGTTGTTTTAGGGTCTACATGTCTATCCCCAGAGGAATCGCTTGTATAATAAAATTTAGCTATATCCGCAACTTTATGTCTTTCATCTCCTAGCTCTGCATACTTTTTATTTGCATCAGCACCATTCTTTAGTAGGTATGCAACTTCCTTAGGTGAAGTCAGGACAGCATATAAAGGTATCACGCCATCTTCGTCATATATATTTACCTTTCTCATAGCCACAACGCGTAATACGTAATCTCTTATGCCATCTGGAGCTTCTTTTTTTAGCTGACTGAATTTAGATTCAAATTCTTTTGAAGACATTCCTTTTTTTAGTATTTCTAATTTTTTATCTTTTTCTTTTGTTGCAACTAGCTTCGTAGTAGCATTATTCTGTTTTCGTATAATCTGATTATACTTAACTGTTGTAATGTGGTTAAACCTAGCTTGCTCGGCGTATAAATCATCTGTAAGGTGGTTAAGCCTAGCTTGCTCGGCGTATAAATCATCCAACGATTTATCATTTTGCTGTTTTAGTGCCGTTGAATTAACAGGTGTATAATTTTGTGAAGGTGAGGTTTTTATATTACTGTTCGACCAAAAAAACAAATTCCATACTTTGCTAAAAAAACTAAACATAAATTAAATATAAATTAAATATAAATAAATTACAATGTGTTGCATTATACACTAAAGTAATTATAAACACAAATTAAAAAATGTTAAATTATAGCTCCGTCTTTTTCTCAAGTTTTGAACATAGTATTAAGTAATTGTTTTTTGTTAAGCTCATCTTGAATTAATCCTTTGATTTTTTAATACGCAAACCTCAACTTAATTCACTATATGTATTTGCGCAAGCATCGTAAGTAGTTTGAAGCTAATATCTTTAAAGGTCAGACGCGAGAAGAGAAATAGATGTGACGATTTATAAATTGGTTAGTATTTAAGTGTTTATAACCAATTTTATGGATCAGTTATGTTGTTTTAACCTCCTCGCAGGTGATGGTGTTGCGCCACGTATTTGTCTTGCAGCTAGCTAATTTCAATTAATCGGCCGCATGATATTCATCTGACATTATGTTGTCTAGGGCAATAAGCATAGAGTCTTCCGCACCATTATACTCTGTGTTAGTATTAAATAAAGTAGGAGAAGTTAGTTCTTGACTGTTTTCTTTATCCATTTGCGCTATTTTTTTAATCTGGTCTTTGTTAAGTTGATGTATTGACTTTACTTTTGTTGAGCAGCATTTTGGTAATGTTTTATAAGAAGAGTGGTCGCCAATTAAATCAAAAAATAATAACGTTCCTGACACAGAAGTGAATTCTTTAGTTGCAAATATTCGTAAATTATCGCTAGTTTTTATTTCCCACATATTTTTATTTACAAGATATTTGATACCGTTTTGATGCTTAGTGCATATTCCTTTATTCAATGAGTTGTAGACTAAGTTTAGAGCATTATTATCCAATTTTCGGATTATTTTTGGGTCTAGGGTAGTAAAGAGTTTTTTGTTTTTATCGCTGCATAAGATATTAATATCGTCATGTATATGAAAGTTATTATTTATTACCCAAGAAGCCTTGTTGAATTTTGCTTTTTTAGTTTTTTTACAAGGTTTGGATTTAAGATCCTGATAATATTGGTGCTCTTCTTGCGGAGACTTAAATGTTAGCGAGTCGTGGGATGATTGTAACATGTCGTTAATATCTTGCTCAATATCATCGTCTTTTTTATCTGCTATTATAAGATCTGATCCCTTGTCAATTGTTAAATTTTCTTGAACAAGAGTTGGTTTATCATTAAATTCAATTTCTTCTGCAAATGAATTATCTTCATCGGAGTAAATGATTGGTTCAGTTGCAGTGCAAGAGGATATCTCTTCTTCGGAACTATCGTTACTATCTGTAGACGATGGTGATGAATAGCAAGAGACTATCAATTCATTGATAAAATTTCTGCCTTTTTCTACATCATGGTGAAAAAGACGATTTTGGTTTGCTAAGGTCAAAATATATGCATGTAATATTATTGCACTTTCTGTTATAAATTCGTCGTTACTAGTCTCAAGTTGATTGTATTTTTCTAAAAATGATAAAGTAAAATATACAGAGTTTCTTGTGTATATTGAGTAATCATGTAAAGATTCAGTTAAATTATCTCTAAATGCAGTAATATTACTATCTTGAATGCTCTGATAGGTCTTTAATATTTGACTAGCAAAAGATTTTTCTTCTAATATATTTATTTTTTTGGGTTGAAAATCATCTTGGTAGGTGATTTTTAGTAGGTTTGTTTCATCAGTTGTGAATGGAGTATTGGTTAATATTATATCCTTATAATATTTGTTTAAACCCGTCAAGATATAGTCAGTTAATATAAAATCGTCTATATCTAATAGAGAAAAAGTGTTTTTAAGCAAAATGGCTTTACTTTTACTAACATCATTAAAATGCTGATTACAGATATTAGCTAGTTCTGATTCTATAAAATGTTTTGAGAGTAACATGTTAGATAAAATGTTATCGTTAGGAGAGATAATCATGTTATTGATATGCTTTATCTGTGTGATCATCTGCAAGTTTTGCATTTTCTTTTTTAAGTTTTCTAAGTTTTTAGTTTTAATTCGCATTAACTCGTCATGACTAGAGATACCATCTGTACACTCCATCATTTCATCTAATCTCTTATTATCTTTTTCAAAGTTCTTAATAGATTGTGGTTTTCTACCCTTAAGTAAAATATTATTTTTATAATTCATATGCTTATTGTATGAATTCATAATTTTTAAATATAAAGATGTTAAGAGAACAAATTTATCTTCATTTGATTGATATTGAAGCAAGTTGTGGATTGTGGGTACATCATGTGTTTGGCTGTCTGACTTTAGATAATGTAGTATGTGATTAGTTGATAATTGTTCTACATCATGAAGAATTTGTTTAATATGATCTTTATTGAGTTTTTGCTCTTTTTTTTGCGCTTTCTTAGCTTTTGCAAGAGTGCTAGATTTTTTGTTTTTTTTAGGCATTATTATAGAGTGTGTAGTAAATTAATTGACGAGTATTTATTACCATATATTAACTAATGTGTCAAAATATTGTTTGTTTTATTATAGTGAGTTGACTAATTTAATTCACTATATACTCTAAATTTAAAAATAAAAAAATTTGTATTTTTAATACATAGTCTCGCATTTTGATAAAAAATGTTCTATACTCACTTGCGAGTGTAAGTGAAGTTGAGGCCCAGTTAGCCTTCAACTGATACATAATTACTTTTGGACAATATGAGTATAAATAGCTTAGAAAAACAAAAACAATTAGAAAAAAAAACGCAGTTCTGCCAGGCTTGGTGGAGGAATTAAAAGAATAAAAACGCAGCATGAAAAGGGTAAATTAACTGCCCGCGAGCGTCTTGAAGTTCTGTTAGATACTAATAGTTTTGAAGAAACAGGAATGTTTGTTGAACATCGATGTAGCAATTTCGGTATGAGTGATAAACATTTTGCAGGCGATGGTGTGATTACAGGGCATGGAACAATTAACGGAAGGCTAGTATTTGTTTATAGTCAGGATTTTACCGTGCTTGGTGGTTCATTAGGTGAGTATCATGCTAAAAAAATATGTGACTTGCTCGACGCAGCAATGCGAGTAAGAGCGCCAGTGATTGGTATTAATGACTCAGGCGGAGCTCGTATTCAAGAAGGGGTTGATTCGCTAGGTGGATATGGAGAGTTATTTCATCGTAACGTACAAGCTTCTGGGTTAATTCCTCAAATTACGCTAGTGATGGGCCCTTGCGCTGGTGGTGCAGTATATTCGCCGGCTTTAACTGATTTTATTTTTATGGTAAAAGGTTCATCTTATATGTTTGTAACCGGCCCCGATGTGGTAAAAACAGTTACCGGAGAAGAGGTGAGTCAGGAAAAGCTTGGTGGCTCAAAAGTCCATACAAGTAAATCTGGTGTGGCTGACTTAGCATTTAATAATGATATTGAATTATTGCTTGAGACAAGGCGATTTTTCAACTTCTTGCCCCTGTCAAATACTGGAGATTTACCGGTGCGTCAGACAAGTGATCCAGCGGATCGTATCGACATGTCACTGAATACTTTAGTTCCTTCTTCTGCTAGTAAGTCGTACGATATGAAAGAGTTGATTTTGCGTATTATTGACGAAGGTGATTTCTTTGAAATACAAGCTGATTATGCAAAAAATATTATTGTTGGTTTTGGTTACATGGAAGGTATGCCAGTAGGTTTTGTAGCAAACCAACCAATGCATTTAGCTGGTTGTTTGGATATTGATTCTTCACGCAAAGCAGCCAGGTTTATTCGTTTTTGTGATGCATTTAACATACCACTAGTAACTTTAGTTGATGTGCCAGGGTTTTTGCCAGGAGTGCAGCAAGAATATGATGGAATTATTAAACATGGTGCCAAATTATTATACGCTTATGCAGAAGCAACGGTACCGAAAATTACTATCATCACAAGAAAAGCGTATGGTGGTGCGTATATCGTAATGAATTCAAAGCATTTAAAAGGTGATATTAACTATGCTTGGGTAAATTCAGAAATTGCTGTGATGGGTGCAGAAGGAGCGTCTGAAATTATTTTTCGTAAAGAGTGCGAGGATCCTGAAGAAAAGCAAAAGAAAATTGATGAGTATAAAGAAAATATAACTTCGCCTTTTGTTGCTGCTTCCCGAGGGTATTTAGATGATATTATCCGGCCGCAAAATACGCGCTTAAGAATCTGTAAATCTTTAAAATTTTTGCGTAGTAAAAAAGTGGAAACGCCTTGGAAAAAACACGATAACTTACCATTATAACACAGTGAAATATTTATTATGAATAAACCATTATTTGACAAAGTCCTTGTAGCTAATCGTGGAGAAATTGCTCTACGTATTATGAAAACGCTGCGTAAAATGAAGATTAAGTCTGTTGCCATATACTCAGAGGCGGATACTAACTCTCAGCATGTGCAATACGCAGATGAGGCTTACTACGTTGGTAATTCACCCGCAACAGAAAGCTATTTGTCGATTAAGAATATTGTAAATGCTATTCGTATTAGTGGCGCACAAGCAGTACATCCTGGGTATGGGTTTCTTTCGGAAAATCCGCATTTTGCAAATGTATTAAAGCGAGAAGGGATAGTTTTAATCGGTCCAAGTGCGCGTGTTATTAAGAAAATGGGCGATAAAATTGAAGCTAAAAAAATAGCAATTGACTCGGGTGTTAGTACTGTTCCTGGCTATATGGGATCTATTGCTAATCTTGAACAAGCCCTTGAAATTACAGAAAAAATTGGCTATCCAGTGATTATTAAAGCGGCAGCTGGTGGTGGTGGGCGTGGTATGCGCGTTGTGCATAATTCTAAAGAGATGGAAAAAGCTTATGAATCAGCAAAGCTTGAGGCTGAGAATTGCTTTAGTGATAGTCGTGTTTTTATTGAAAAACTCATTTTGTCACCGCGTCATATTGAGATACAAGTCATTGCAGACCAATTTGGTAATGTGGTATGTCTTGGTGAGCGAGAATGTTCAATTCAAAGATATCATCAAAAAGTAATAGAAGAAGCGCCAAGCTCTTTTGTTGATGAGGAAACGCGCCAAAAAATGTATAAGGAGGTGGTGAATCTATCAAAGAAAGTAGGGTATTACTCGGTGGGCACGGTTGAATTCATGATGGAAGAGGATAAAAATTTCTACTTCCTTGAGATGAATACTCGCCTGCAGGTGGAGCATCCCGTGACAGAAATGATCACTGGCTATGATCTAGTGGAACAGATGATTCGAGTAGCAGCCGGTGAGAAATTAAGTTTCACGCAGGAAGATGTAAAACTAGATGGTTGGGCGATAGAATCGCGTATTTGCGCAGAAGATCCAACAAGAGGTTTCCTGCCCTCTAGTGGCCGGATTATGGAGTATCAAGAGCCAAATAAAAGTGTTAATATTCGTATTGATAGTGGAATTACTTCTGGTGGCGAAGTTAGTATGTATTATGATGCAATGATTGCTAAATTATGCACCTATGGAAAAACGCGTGATGATGCAATTGAACTGATGAAGAATTCTTTGGGTGCTTTTGTGATTCAGGGTATATCGCATAATATTAGTTTCTTAGAGGCTCTAATTCATAATCCAAGGTTTTCTAGCGGTGATATACATACAGGATTTATTGATGAAGAATATCCAGATGGTTTTTCCGGTGCAACACTCACATCTGAGATCAATGAGGTATTCTTAGCAACAACATTACTAGCATTCCTAGAAGAGCAAAAACGTGCTGCAATTTTGCCAGATCAGCTTTCTGAACAATATCATAAAATCGGCACAAGATGGATTGTTTCGATTGATGGTAAGCAATATCCTGTGATGATTAAAGCAGTTGAAGAAGGTTATAATATTCGTCATGGTGTCAACAGAATTAATATACGTAGTAATTGGAATATTGGTAATCCGCTAGTAACTTCTGTAGTTAATAGTCAAAAAGTAAATGTAAAAATTGAAAAAATACCAACTAAATATTGTTTAACATATTCTGGAATCACTGTTGAATCATATGTTCGCTCGCCGCGTATGTCAGAGCTTGAGGCGTTAATGCTCAACCGAGACGATAGCGACGATTCTAACGAGTTAATAGCTCCATTATCGGGTCAAATTATAGGGATTCATGTTGAAGAAGGGCAGGAAGTGGTTCCTGGCCAGGAGCTTGTTACCTTAACCGCTATGAAAATGGAAAACATTATTACGGCAGAAAAAGCGGCTAAAATAGCAAAAATTCTAGTAAAAGAATCTGATAATGTTGCGGGTGGTGATGTGATCATTGAATTTGATTAATTACAATCTGCAGACTATGCGCTTTATTTGTCACATAGGTTTAAAATAATCCGAGATATCTGCGTATTTTGCTTTTAAGTATTATTTTTGAGCCTTATAAAAGGTGAGCATAAATAACATTTTTTAGGGCTTATTATGATTAAACACCAAACGCTTTTATGGACCTTAGCTGCTATATTAGGTTTATCTTCAACTTCTTTAGCGTGCGACAAGCATAACAATGATTTTAACGATATTATTCGTATGAATTCAGAATATAGTTATAAAATGATCGATATAACAAATAATCTGTCAAAAAAATCACAATTCTTTTTTCAAAATAAGGAAAAATATTTAGAAGAGGGGAAATTATATTTAGGCGCGTCCATTATTGGTATCGCAGATTATCAAAAAAGTAATACTGATTCTAAGTTCAATTATCTTATGCAAGTGCCAACTGCAGCAAATCAGGTTGGTAAAAGTGTATCAGAAATGGTTATTCATAGTATGAAATTTCAGGCTTCTGGTTCTTTAACACCTTGGTTATCTTTTTATGGAGAATTATTTTATAGTCCTCAACAAATTAATGGCGGTACTAACATTGCAATTAGTAGGAACCAGACTCACGTGAGAAAGGCATGGATTTTTATTGGTAATAAGGAAATATCTCCAGTATATGCTTCTTTGGGTAAACAAAATATCCCGTTTGGTTTAATGAATACAATGAGTCCATTTAGCTCATCGCTGATGCAACATGCTTTTGCTCCAGTGGCTCAAAGCGCTGTTTTTGGACTTGACTATCAGGGTCTTAATACTTCTATTACAGCAATACAAGGAGGTGCACAATATAGAGCAGCAAATGTGCCCGTAAAAGAAACAAATGTGCCTAGTAAGATTAATAATTTCGCTGCTGATTTGAGTTACGAGCATAAATTTGCTGATCATATAAGTGCTTTAGTAGGTGGTTCGTATATCAAAGGTAGTGCTTATAATCAAGAATTTCCAGTAGTTCATTTTGGACCTGGGAATATATATAACCCAGCTTGGGATGTATATGCACGTATTAAATATGAAAATATAACTTTACAAGCTGAATATGCAAAGACCACTAAAGAGTGGCCTGGTACGCATAACCCATCCGCTCCTCTCAATGTTTTTGCAGCAAGTAAAGTTGATGCATTCTCAGTTGGTGGTAAATATAGATGGAATAATGCTGCATATGGGAAAGATTTAGATTTATCTCTAGAATATAGCGACTTTAGAGCTGGGCCAAAGGGTTCTCCATGGAGAATGCAATCACAGCTTACAGCGGGCATTTCAACAATGATTACTCCAACTGTGAAGTTATTCATTGAAGGTATTAAAGGGCAAGGGTATTCACCATTACATAAAATCAGTGGTGATCATATCGATGCTACCGGTGCAACAGTGCCTGGAACAACGCATAGTGATAAAAGCGTTCGAAATTATGTTGGTTTAGTTGGAATTCAAGCAGCTTTATAAAGTTTAAAAATTTACCTCCAAAGAAGCACCGAAGATTAGTTTCTTCGGTGTTTCTTTATATACTATTTAGTTGACTTTTAGGTGAATATATGTTAATATAAATTAACTAAAAAGGAAAAAAGGAGGAGATAATGGGTAATAATATTTCAGGTATTGATAACACCTACCAAAATTTACTGGGTAGCCAAGGTGATAAAGAGTCTCAGTTATTTCAGGGTTTGAATTTAAGGGATGAAACTCTTATTAAATTATTGCATCAGGGCAAATTTGATTCAAATCAGCGGGATTTTGTATTTCAGGCGTTAGAAAATATTGTGGGTAATGTAGAGGCTAATAATCGTTTTACTAATGCTTTAAAAGCAAATTCTTTAAATAATAATTTTGAGAAATATATACAATTATTACGAACTTTTTCTTATAAGACTCAAGATGTAGAGCATTTAGATTCAATACTAGCTAAAGATAACTTACACAAAAAATTAGTAAAAGCAGGTCATAAAATAGCCGAATCTGAAAAGTTAACTATTCAAGAGTTAGGTATGGTAATAAAAATGGAGAAAGCTATTAATAAGATTGATTTCTCTATGGACGCTATTAATGTTGAGCATCATCCGAGGTTAAGTTCTTTAATGAAGCTGCTTCAATATGCTTCGGATGATGACGCAGATGGTGGCACAGATATTAATGATGGTGTGTACTTATCATTTGTGAATATTGATAAAGTTAGGGCATTCAGAGGCGAGTCAATTTTCCCTTTGGAAAAATTAAGGGAGGTTGGTTCTTTAAATGATCATACACATTCCGCATTAGTGTTTAAAAATGGTGGTGATATCAATTTATCTCACGTTACGTATGAGGGGTATGGTAAGCGTGAGTTTGATTGGGTCGATATTGTACAAAGTAATTTATATTCATTTAATGTAGTAAAGCTTATACCAGATCATTTATTACCAGCATTGCAACAAAAATATGGTGTAAATTATGAGAATGAACTGAACCGTATTCTAAAAAATAATATGAATGAATTACACCAGGAGCATGCTGAAAAATTAGAAACATTAGTTCTTACACGTAGTAATCAAGGGTTAAAGATGGCTTATTTAGCCGATTTTATGCCAATATTAGGGCATGAGCTCGAAAGTGAGCAAGAGTTTGATATGGATTTATTTAAAGAAGGTGAAAATATCAGATGTTCACAATTTATGTGGAAGATGTTAGTAGCAAGTTTAATTAAAACAAATGCCGATTTATCTGCAGAATTAGAGATAGAGTCGGACATAGTGGATTTATCTTTATTTAAAACAGAGAATATTAGCAATATATCATCAGACCGCATTATTGAAAAATTAGAGTTTTGTTTAACAAAACCTGATGTGGTAGATGAATATTTCAACAAAATTAGTGAGCAGCAATTATATGGACGCATTGAATCGGAAGATGTGTTTGCTCGTTTATATCACAAAATGGAAGATTTGATTACAGAAGGTCAGTTATCCGAAGATGAATTTATGATTAAATCACAAGAGTTATTTACGATTTATCAAGAAGTTGGGGAAATTAAAGGCGATATTGAGTTACCTGAAATGCAGGCTTTTATTAACAGTTTTTATTATGCTCAAGGCTCGAGTAATCACTTTTTGCAAGCGCTAGAAATGTTTGAGGGTATGGGGATAGTAGTTGATAAAAGTAACTTGCAACCCCCGGAGTTTAATGATGAATGTTTTTTCGATCAAATACATGCTGATTTAGATGCAAAAGGCTATAGTGAAGTGGAAAAGATTGAATATTTAATGGGTGATACTTTATTTAATGTTACTAATAAGTGTGATGCTAATGAAAACAGCTTGGTTCATTATGCTGTGGCTAATAATAGACCAGATCTAATACAACTATTTGTTAAATATCAAGCTGATATTAGTATAGAAAATAAGGAAGGTATTACTCCTTCAGATATGGTTGAATTGTATCATCTAGAAGCAGATTTTGCTAACTTTAGGGATGATGCAGGCGATGTGATTCTGGGTGGTGAAAGTGAAATAGCAGAAGCTGCTTAAGCAACTCAACATCAGAGTATTAAAACGCTAGTGATTAGTTTCGCTGGCGTTTTTTTTATATACTATTTAGTTGACTTTTAAGTGAATACATGTTAATACAAATTAACCAAAAAGGAAGAAGGGAGGAGATAATGGGTAATAATGAAAATATAAATACAAGTGATCAACAGGAAATTGCTAACAATGTAATTGTTGCAATAAAGTGTAATGATAACTTAACCCTAGAGCATTTAATTAATGAAGGGTTAGACATAAATTACCAAGATCTCGAAGGTAATAGTATGGCTCATACTGCTGTAAAATATGGTAGCGTTGAGTCTTTAGAGTTTTTGTTAGGTAGGGGAGTTGATTTAAAGATTGACAATAGTGCTAATGAAACAGCCCTAGATTTGGCTATAAAACTAGAAAAATATTCATGCGTTTATTCAATTAATTTATCCCGCGGAGAAGAATTTTTTGAAGAGATATCAGGAGTAAAAGGGGAAGGAAAATCGAAAATTTTTATCAAAGAATCAAAAGATTCAGATGTTAAGGAATACTTGAGTGTATTTGGAGAATATTTACTTGTAGTTTTTGACCGTTATATTAACAAAAAGACATTGGATGCAAGTGAAATAAATTTTTTACAATCTAATTTAGATCTCTTAATTGGTAATACAGAAATAAATAATATTATATATGATCTTGATAATATAAATTTTGATAGTAAAGGTCTTTTATTTACAATAACTTTCAAACAAAAATATTTAGAAAAAATAGAAAATACTCTTGTTAAATATGAACGAAATAAGAAGCTACTCGATAAAGGGCAAGAATTAGACCCTAGTGAAAAATTAACTATTTTTGAGGCATCCATACTGCAAAATTCTGGAGTCTTATATTCAATTATAGAAGAGCATTTCAATGATTTTTTAGAAAATCCGATCACTGATAACTTACAAATATTAAAAGATAATAGTTCTGTACAGAATAATGAATTTACGCGCATAAAAAGTGAGTACCTTGATGGGAATGATCCTATTATCAAAAATGGCGATATCATAGTTATCCTTGAGGATAAAAGGCGTGCTTATTGCACGGAGTCGTATGAAGAGGTAAAGGAAGAGGTGTATAAAAAAGGTCAAGAGAAGATAACTTTATCAGAGTTAAATTTCAGTCCTTATCATGTTGGTATGTATTATAATAATTATGATAGGAATGATAAATTTGTGGGTCATTTGTCGCATCACGTTAATGTATATTCACAAGAGCGATTTCAAAAGTCAACGTTACTACAGTCTGATATATACAGAGTAGATTTGCAAAAAATTATTCCAGCTAAATATCATAGTGCCTTACAAGATATGTATGGAGAAGACTGGTTAGATGTTATGCAAGAATTATTAGAAGAAAATATTGCGCAGTTGTATTTGGATAATAATTTTGATCAAATTGATTATGATCAAAGTATTATCACATTGTCAAATGTAGCAAATAAATTCCAGAATTTGGGGCGCAAATATAAAGATAAGAAAGATATATTTGATTGCTTTGAAGATTTGCTTAATCCAAATACTGATATAGGTAAAGACGTAATATGCTCTAGCTTTGTAGCTAAGTTATTGGTTGTTGCCCTATGCAGAACAAGTATACAAATTTCTGAAGTGCTAAATTTACAAGAAGAGCGATTATTTGACCTTGATTCTTTAAATTATGAGAATTTATATAATATTGGGACCGATCAAATAACTAAAGCTCTAGGATTTTGTTTGAAGAAAGTTGATGTTAGTGAGGTTTGTTCTTTTTATAGTGATATGGTTAGTGATGTTCATTACTTTGACTCTATAACTGAATTAAGCTTAGCGAATAGAATTTTTAATAAAACGATTAAATTATTAGATGAAAATTTATCAGGTGAAGAGTTGAATAAAAAAGCAAAAGCGATTTTAGATTCTTATTCCGAAGTAGAGGGTGCGTTTTCTAAAGTTAGTGATCATAGCGTAGAAAAATATACCAAAACATTAAAAGAAAGCTATTCAAAGGATCAGCCAATCGAATGCTTTGATAAATTAATTCTTGTATTATCTGATATTGGTTTTGACGTTGAAGGTGAGGTATTATTCGAGGGTGAGCCATTAGTGCCTTTACGTCTAAATAATATAGTAATGGATTGGGTGAGTGAAAAAGGAGCACAAAGTCCTGAAGAGCTTGATTTACCTTGGTTGGATAAACAAGAATTAGAGCAAATTAATAACTTCTATGATCCTTGTGGTAATACTTGGTTTCATTATGCAGCTGCTAACCCAGATCAATTTGATTTTGTGGTGCGATCATTAAATGAAGGTTGCCAGGCGTTATATGTTGCAAATAAAGACGGTAAAACACCTTTAGATATTGCTCGTGAGTACGGGAATGATAAGTTTGTAGATTTTATTGAATCATCCTGGCACGATTTATATTTGGATGTCACGGAAAATATTTCAGATATGTTCTAATTCAACTTATTGCAGAATATTATAGTAAATTAAAAGGTTGCTGTTTTATAGAAAATATTTTTTAATTTAGTGATTAGTTTCGCTGGCGTTTTTTTGTGGTGTGGCGGATAGTAGTTTGATATAGTAGGTTGAATTATGACTAAAATAAAGCCAAAAATCATGAAAAAACAAATCAACGCTGCAATTATTATTATTGGTAATGAAATATTATCGGGACGTACTCTTGATAAAAACACTCAAGAAATCGCACTTACTTTGGGTAAGATTGGTATTGATATTATTGAAGCTAGGACCATACCAGACAATAAGAAAATGATTATTGATAATATACGCCACCTAAGTTCTATATATGATTATGTTTTTACTACTGGAGGAATTGGTCCTACGCATGACGACATCACTGCAGAATCCGTAGCAGAGGCTTTTGGTCTTGATTTGATCTTGGATGCTGGAGTTTGTCGTGATCTAGAAGAATTTTCGCATCAACGAGGTGAGGAGTTAAACGAGTCACGCAAAAAAATGGCGTATTTTCCTAAAGGATCAAAATTACTTCATAATAAGGAAAGCGCAGCGCCAGGTTTTATGGTTAATAATGTTTGTGTGATGGCAGGAATACCTACGATTATGAAGGCCATGCTGGGTGCTGCTTTACCGTCGCTACGAAAAGGTCAGCTCGTGCACTCAAAATCTATGGAAGTTATTATTGGTGAGAGTCATATTGCCAAGAGCCTAACTGCCCTTCAGAAAAAATACCCTAACGTCGAAATAGGTAGCTACCCATTTAAAAAAGAGGGTGAGCACGGAACATCTTTGGTGCTAAGATCTGTTAATAGAGAGGTTTTGGAAGTAGCTTTTGAAGAGTTGGAATCATTTATTAATGATATAGTAAATTAAATTGCAATACTTCATTTTGATTTGTTCTCTTAAGTAAGAGTTGTTGATTTTTTTAAACTTCTTGGCTAAAGAGGTCATTGCATTGGGATGGTGAGGGAAGTCCTAAATGTTTAAAAGCATTTTGGGTAATAACCCGTCCGCGTGGGGTGCGTTGCAATAATCCTGCCTGTATCAGATAAGGTTCGATTGCTTCTTCAATGGCATCACGTTGTTCAGATAAAGCCGCGGCAATAGTTTCCACTCCTACTGGCCCGCCATTATAATTCGTCGCGATAAAATTTAAGTAGCGATAATCGTTGCTATCGAGACCGATTTGGTCGACTTCTAGGCGACATAGTGACTTATCAGCAATCTTTGCATCAATCTCCTTATTATTCTCAACGGCAGCGAAGTCGCGCACTCGTTTTAATAAACGTAATGCTATACGAGGAGTGCCGCGCGAGCGTTTAGCAATCTCTTCAGCACCATCTGGTGTAATCTTGGCTCTCATTAAAGATGCAGCACGATTGATTACCTTCATTAGCTCGGGAACAGTATAAAAATTTAACCTTAAAGGTATTCCAAAACGGTCACGTAATGGGTTGCTAATTAGGCCTAGTCTAGTCGTCGCTCCAATAAGTGTAAATCTTGGCAGGTCAATCCGCACAGAGCGTGCTGCTGGTCCTTCTCCAATAATAATATCTAAGAAAAAATCCTCCATGGCTGGGTATAATATCTCTTCAATATTAGTATTAAGACGATGAATTTCGTCAATGAACAGCACGTCCCCTTTCTGTAAATTTGTTAAAATAGCTGCTAGATCTGCAGCTTTAGACAAAGTCGGCCCGGAAGTTGCCTTAAAGTTCACGCCCATCTCCTTTGAGACTATACTAGCTAGAGAGGTTTTTCCTAGGCCCGGAGGGCCATAAAATAAGGTATGGTCAAGTGACTCATCGCGGCCTTGCGCAGCCTGAATAAATATTTTTAAATTAGATTTAATATGCTCTTGCCCTACAAATTCATCTAATAAATTGGGTCTTAACGATGTTTCAGCATCATTTTCAACTTGATGTGGTGATAAAATTTCATTTTCTTGAGTCATGCTGTTAGTTCCTTAAGGCTAGGCGAATTAGATCATTAATCGAAATATCAGGATCATTTGTAATAATTGTAGCAACTCGATTATGAGCTTCGGTTTTACTAATACCGAGATTTGTCAGAGCAACAACAGCATCCTTTGCCATCATATTATCTTGTGATGTAGCATTAATTTTCATGCCTTGATAGCCAATATTTTGCGGCACTTGGCTAGATATTAATTTATCTTTTAATTCAGTAATTATTCTCTCAGCTAGTTTTTTCCCAACTCCAGAGACGTTATTAAACATCGTTTTATCTTCAGTGTTTAAAGCATGTTGTATCTCACTTGGTGACATTTGTGATAAAATTCCAAGCGCCATACGGGTGCCAACGCCCTTTACAGATTGTAAAATATTAAAAGAGCTTTTTTCCTCAAGGTCAGTAAAACCATATAAATGAATATGATCTTCTCTTACATGCGTTTCGATGAGTATTTCGCATGCTTGTGAAGCTTCTAAATTGGCTAAGGTTTTTCCTGAAGCAAAAACGCTATAACCAACGCCGCCCACATCTATTATCAAATAACCCTCATATAGAGAATCAATTTTACCTTTTAACTTGCCGATCATTGAAATGCTTATAGATTAAATATCATTTAACAGATATAATATAACAAATTATAAATTACACAACCGACAAATGGATAATAAGCAAAAACAACGTTCCTTAATTATTGCTTTTATGGCAACAATAGTACGATATTATGATTATGCACTATTTGGATTATCGGCAAATATATTATCACATCATTTTCTTATGGGCGAAGATTCTCAGCAGATGCTTGGGTTCTTTACTATATTCAGTCTTGCTACTATAGCTCGGCCTTTTGGGGCGCTAATTTTTGGGCCAATAGGAGATAAGATGGGGAGGGCGTATAGCATTAAAATAGCTACTATTTTAGCTTCTATATCAACGATTTCTGTAGCCTTTATCCCAGGTCATGAGATGTTTGGCTATGGGTCAATTGTGTTATTAATGCTTTGCAGAATGGTGTTTTTGATTAGTTTATCTGGTGAAGTTGATGCAATAAAAATATTTGTTACTGAAATTGTAGGCAAAAATAACAAATATATTGCAATATCTTTTGTAACTTTTTCTTCTCAAATTGGAGCAATCTTGGCATCTATGTTGTACCATCTTGCCATCACTCAACAAGGATCTGAATGGTTGTGGCGGGGTAATTTTATTATTGGGGGGGTGTTTGGAATAATAATTATCTTATTTCGTAATAACATTCATGAAAGCGAGGAATTTATTATAGCAAAGAAAAATACGCAAAACTTGCCTTCGCAAAACACCTGGTCCATTATAGCTGATAATAAATTAAACTTTTGCTTCGCAACTTTAATAAGTGGAATACTAGGTTCGGGGTATCATTTTTTAATTATATTTTTAGGGTCATTTATGGCCTATACAGCTGATGTAATTTCATATAAAAGTGCGAGTTTAAATAATATCGTGCTTATTGCAAGCTATGCTATTAGCTCAATTATTGCTGGCTACGTTAGTGAAAGAACAAAACATTCAGCGCTTCCCATTTATGCTATATTAACTAGCTGCATATTATTAGTATTACTAATGATACTAGGTTATAAGTCAGGTATTTGGATTCATAACTTGCTAATTATTATAGTACCATTCTATGCCGTTCCTGGGTTTGTTTTAATGCAACAATTATTTGAAACCCATGTCAGAATGCGTATGTGCAGTCTATCTCATGCGGTTGGTAGTATGCTCCTATCTTCGTCAACTCCAATGATTTGTATGTTAACTTGGAAATATACGGAATCTACTAATATGGTAATGAGTTACTTTTTAATTGGTTTATTAGTACTAGCTTTCATTATGATGAATAATAGACCGCCACTTACTATGATGGCTGGAGCAAAAGGTAAATCCAAATAAAGCGAGCTAATCACGCCAAAGATATTCATAATTTGAATAACAATTATTGAGTTTATAATCATTGCTAAAGGACTACGAGAAAAAATACGAGCAATCATTCCAGGTATTAGGATAATGCTTGTTACTAATAATGCTCCAACAATTTTGATAGTAAAAATTATTGCAAATGATAGTATGAGTAAAAATAATACTTCAATGAGATCAACATTAATTCCGCGCGAATGTGCCACATCACGACTTAAGGTCGTCATTATTAGTTTTTGATAGTTAAACCATAAAAACCCACTAACGCTTATCAATATAAGCAGCAAGGCCCATAAATCAGTCTTAGTAACTAGAAATAAATTACCAAATAAGAGATGCTCTAAGTTAAAATTACCGGGATATAAAACAGATATAATAAGAGCAATGGAGGTCATTACGCTTGAAACTAGCCCTATACTAGCATTATTTCCAGAAGTAGATTTTGATTTGTGAATTAGGCCAATAAAGAGCAAAGAGTTGATAATACTTGCAAGTATTAAGTGCATATTAAGCACGGAACTTATCGCAATAGAAAGCATGCTAGCATGGGCTAAGCCATCACCATAATAAGCATATTTTTTCCATAGCACGAAGCACCCAATAGGAGCTAAGATTAAGCCTAGTAAAATTGGAGTAAGAATTATTTCAAGCATTATTTATTATGTAATTAATGGGTATGGTCATGATTATGTATATAAACACCAATTTCTGATAAAGCGTTTTTAAAATCACTATTTTGATTAATCTCTGTAGGTTTTCCACTGCAGCATACATGCTGATTTAGGCATATTACCTGATCAGAATTTTTCATCACTGTGAATAAGTCGTGTGAAATCATGAAAATTGTCATATTATAGTTTTTTTTCAGATGCTCAATAAGATGGTAAAATTTTTGTTGGCTTACAACATCAAGGAATTGAGTTGGCTCGTCTAAGATTAATAACTCTGGTTTTCTTAAGATCGTGCCTAGTAGGATTATTTTTTGTAATTGTCCCCCAGATAACTCAGAAATATCTTTGTTTTCTAATTTTGATAAATTAGGAATAAATTTTTGCAATTCAGGGTCTTCAATAAATACCTTATTTTCTGCAACTGACTCCATTAACTGTAAGGCGCTAATTGGCATAGTAGAATTTAAATCTAATTTTTGCGGTACGTAACCAATTTTTATTTGTGAATTAATAGAAGAAGTCATTTTACTATTAAATAGGGATACTTCACCTGAGCTAATCTCCTCTAATCCTAGGATGATTTTTGCAATGGTTGTTTTCCCTGTTCCATTCTGCCCAATTAAAGTGGTGATTTGCCCTTTGTTTAAGTCAAAGCTTACATTTTTTAAAATCGGTTTGTTATCAAAATATTTTGATACAGATTTTAAACTTACCAGTTTTGGCATAAATTACTCTATATTTTAAAATTAATAAAGCTGCGCATAACTTAATATACGCAGCTTTATGTAATTGTAAAGTTTTTCATCTAGATTAAAATTTTGTAAAAACAATATCTTAATTTAGAAAAGAACAAATTACTTAATTACTAAAACACCTCTACGGTTCTTAGCCCAAGCTTCTTCGTTGTGACCTGCATCAACTGGCTTAGTTTTACCATAAGAAATTGTTGAAATACGATCAGCAGCAATACCGTGCTCTACTAACTTTGCTTTAATTGACTCAGCTCTTCTTGCACCAAGCGCTAAGTTATAATCACCTGTTCCTCTTTCATCACAGTGACCTTCTACAACAGCCATGTACTTATCGTGTTCCATTAGCCAGCTAGATTGTTCAGCTAATATTTTTGCTGATTTTTTATTAATAGAAGAGCTGTTTAGGTCAAACCACACTGTGTCACCTACGTGCTCTTGGAAATACATTAGGTGTTCAGCATCATGTCTATAATCTTTAGAAACATAACCACAACCAGATACCATTGTTAGTGCAACTAATGCAACTGCAATCTTCTTTATCATAATTTTTACCTATTATTTTAATTTACATTGATTTTACGATGACTTTTAAAAAACAACAATAAAAGACATCGACACATATAATATTATACAAAGAAAAGGCTTACTTCAAACAAAAAAATCCTCATATAGCTTTTTTTTGCAATTAATATCATAATATAGTGTTATAATAACTTGCTCTTAAAAAAAGGTTAAGTCATTATAGTATAAAATAAACAATAGTTATCTTATTCCGCAGCAAATTAAACAAATAAGGCTTCAGTTTAGTTAAATATTTTTTAAAAAATTAGATTGCGATATAACAGTTTTACTTGCCTCGTTTAATCCGACTACGCATACCTTAGTTTCCATACGATTAAACCTAGCAACAACTTTTTCTAAAGACTCAACAGCAGACACATCCCAAAAATGTGCATTAGTCAGGTCAATCGTAATTTTTTCAGCCGGTTCTTGAAAATTAAAGATGTCAGAAAAGGCGCTAGCTGATACAAAAAACACTTGTCCATGAATTTTATAAGTTCTAGAATTATCATCTGATTCTATTTCTGACTCGAAGCTTAATAATTTAGCTACTTTTTTTGCAAAGAATAAAGAACTCATCAAAACCCCAGCAAATACACCTTTTGCTAGATCATGGGTTAGTATTACAATAGTTACTGTAGTAAATGTTACCATTGTAGAATATTTAGAATTTCTTCTAATATTAGTAATTGAAGACCAATCGAAGGTTCCAATTGCAACCATAAACATCACAGCGACTAAGGCAGCCATTGGTATTGCTTTAACAAAATCAGATAATACTAAAATTAAAAATAATAAGAATGCTCCAGCTAAGAAAGATGAGAGTCGACCTCTGCCACCAGATTTTATATTAATTACTGATTGTCCAATTAGCGCGCAGCCAGCCATGCCACCAAAAAAACCTGTAATAACATTAGCAACCCCCTGACCAACACATTCTTGGTTTTTATCACTGCTCGTATCAGTAAAATCATCAATAATAACTGCAGTCATCATCGATTCAAGTAATCCAACGGCAGCTAATGTAGTGGAATAGGGCAATATAATCCATAATGTCTCTAAATTAAGAGGAATATTTGGCGCTAAAAACATTGGTAAAGTATTTGGTAGGTCTCCCATATCACCAACAGTTCTAAGATCCATACCCGTAACAACACTAAAAACAGTTAATGATACTATGGCTATTAATGGTGAAGGTATTGAATTATTTACATAAGGAAATAAGTATATTATAGAAAGTCCAGCTGCCACCATAGTATACATTTGCCAATTAGCGCCATTAAATTCTGGGAGCTGAGCTAAGAAAATTAAAATAGCAAGTGCATTTAAAAAACCGGTAATTACTGATTTAGAAACAAACCTTAGTAACGAGCCTAGTTTAAAAACCCCAGCTAAAATCTCAATAACTCCAGTTAAAACTGTAGCTGCTAAAAGGTATTGTAAACCGTGATCTTTTACCAAAGTCACCATAAGCACAGCCATGGCGCCAGTTGCTGCAGAAATCATGCCAGACCTTCCCCCAATAATAGCAGTAATGACTGCTATGCAAAAAGAAGAATATAATCCCACTTGTGGGTCAACTCCCGCAACAATTGAAAATGCAATTGCTTCTGGTATTAATGCTAGTGCGACAACTAGTCCTGATAGAACATCTCCCTTGACATTAGAAAACCACTCCTTTTTCATGTGATTGATAAGGCGAGATAGACTTTTGTTAGTGTGATAATTGATCATGGATAAAGATATTTGATTATAAAAACAGCTAAAAGTTTATAGTATTATGGTAAGTTTAAATTTCCACCTACTTTACTATATTTTCGGCTATCGGACATTAATATAATTAACTTTCTATTAATATGCAAGAAGTTATTTTATTTATAGTTAATTAAGCTAGAGTTTAAAGCTTTGATTAAGAGTACTTTCTGCCTTATTTTTGATCCTATCGAATTGCGTTATGAGCCAGTTATATAGCCAATAATTATTGAACAAATACCAATTACTTTCAATCTCCAGATGAAATTGTCGCTTGTTATATAATTAAAACAATTTCTGTAACTACTCAGGTTATTTTGATTTTGATGCCTTATTATAGCATCTTCAGAAGGTTGTGCTTCCGTTTCAATTGCTCTAAGAGCTTCTTGCTCTGTAGCAGTTTCAGAAGGTTGAGCTTCCGTTTTAATTGCTCTAAGACCTTCTTGCTCTGTAGCAGTTTCAAAAGGTTGAGCTTCCTCTTGATTTTCCCTGAGTGTTTCTTGTTCTGTAATTAATATGTTATTTTCATTATTTCTTACCTGCTGTAAATCGTATCCTTCTCCATACGACTCTAGCGACGCAAAATTTAAAGTAGCAGGAGGTTGATCGAGAGCAGAATCTCCTGATATCTCAAGGGCCTGAGTTGATGTACTATCTACTGTCAATTGTTCTATACCTAAATTTATAATATTTTAGTTCGTGAGTATAACATTTATAAATGTATATTTCAATATATTTATAAATTAATAACCCTCAGCTCTTGACCAATCAGGATATGATGCATCTTCTGGAGTCGGAATTATGCGTTCGTTATATCCAGAAAATCCAATTGCATATAGTCGAGACAAGCCTTTTTTTTGGTTTTTGCTTGGCCGTATACCACGTGCAAAAACAATCATCTCCCCATTGCCGGACCAAGCTGGTGCTTCAACTAAATAACCATTAGAGATAATACGTTCACTATCCTGTGTTTTAGCTAATTTAGGCCTCATTAAACCAATGGAAAACCCTACAGAACGACTCATTTTAGTAAATGCGATAAAGTTTTCTTTTGACCAAGTTGGTTCAGCATAAGCCCCACCGCCATAACTAATACGCTGTAAACTACCGCCATTTCTACTCATAGTAAATAATTGTCTTGCGCCGTTTCTGTCTGAATTAAAGACAATTTTAGAACCATCTGGTGAATAGCTTGGTGAAGTATTAATATGTTTTCCTTTAGTAAGTTGTCTTATTTTCCTACTTCTTAGATGCATTTCATAGATGTGGGTATTACCGTTTCTTGAAATTGACATTATTGCGTATTTTCCATCAGGAGAAAAGCGTGGAGAAAAAGACATTCCAGGGAAGCGCCCCAACACTCTACTTTGTTTGCTTGCAATATCCATTACTAAAACTTGAGGAGTTTCGTTTTTATAAGATAGATATAATATCTGGGTTGCGTCTGGGGAAAAGCGGGGTGTTAATACTAGGTCAGATCCATCTGTTAGATATCGGTGATTATGACCATCGTAATCCATAATTGCTATGCGTCGTTTTCTTTTTAAAAATGGCCCGCTTTCTGCTACATAGGTAATTTGTGTATTAAAAAATCCAGCCCTTCCGGTAACAGTTTTATAAACTATGTTTGAAATTTGGTGGGCTGCTTTGCGCCAATTTAGAACGCTAAACTCGACTTTTTGTTTAGTAAGCTCTTTTTCTAAAATAGTGTCCCAAAGTACAAAATTAATTTTCATACGCCCTTTAGAATTCTCGATTACTACTGCATTTAGCAGCAATACGCTATTAATCTGCTGCCAAGCGGCAAAAACTGGCTGGTGATTAACACCAGTTTTTTGTTCAATGAATGCAGATGGTGAAATAGTTCTGAATGTATTGGACCAATTCAAATCTTGCTTTATTACGTCTGTAATACGCTTAGTTAGCTTTTTGGATTCAGGGCTAATAATTTTAAAATGGTTGACTGCAATTGGTAAAGGATCATTTTTCCCTTGCGTTATCTCAATCACATTATTTGCATAAGCAAATTTTATGTTAAATGATAAAAAAAGAAGTGCGAGTATTTTTTTCATAATAATTACTTTTTATAATAAATCTAAATCAAAGCGTAGTTCAACTATTTTCCATAGCTCATAGCGCTTTGGGGGTAAGTTTTTAACAATTTTTGTTTGGCCAATTGCTCTTTTCACGCTTTCTATTGCTATTTGACAAACACTATCCGAATAATTACAAGTTGTTTTCAACTTTTTTGATCTTACTATTTTTCCTTTTTTATCAAACTCTATTTCAAATACAACCTTAATTTGATTATTCATAGGTAAAGAATTTGGTTTGTTCCAGTTTTTTTCTATAGCGCCTTTAATTAGGTTTTTTTCAGTAATTGAAATTGGGGCATGTCGATTATAATTATCACTTTTAAAAAACTTATTATTATTTTTAGTTGAATGATTATTTTTATATATTCGGCTAGAGTCATTATCGCCTACTGATTCTTCTAGATTTTTAAATATTGAATCCATTGAATCTTGTTGAGGTTTGGCAGTATTTTTTTTCTTTACTTTATTTTTCTGCGCAGTCTTTATTATTTTTTTATCTGATATTTTTTGCTTTAATGGTTTTTTATTATTTTTTAAATTAATAGCATCTTTTTTAGGTGGTTTATTTTTTTGAACCACTTGTTTGACTGGGGGCGATTTATCTTGTTTTGGCGGGCTAGACTTTAAAGATTTCTCTATTCTTTTTGCTTTCTTTTGCTCGACTTTCTTTTTTTGAGTTATGTCTTGCGATTTAATATTCGTAATATCCTTAATGGAGACCATCTCAAAAGTGAGAGATTCTTGATGTTTGGGCAGCTCTTGAAACAAAGAGGGCATACCAAAAAAATAGGCAATTATTAATAATAAATGCAGTACAAACGAAATAATAATATATTTTTTAAACAGCTTATTTTCTTTGTCCATTAATTTTCTATATCTGATACCAGTGCTACTTTTGTAAAACCAGCAGTTTTTACGTGTGAAATAACCTGCACAATCTTTCCATAGGCTAATCTGCGGTCTCCTTTAACAAAAATTTTCGCTTCATTATTTTCTTTTGTGACCTCTTTGAGTTTAAGAATGAGTGATTTTTGAGGTATTTTTGTTTGAAATAAGTAAATATCCCCTTTTGCGTCAATACTTAGTACTAAAGGTTTAGTATCGCCCGTTGCAGGAGATGATTTTGTTTTGGGTAAGTCCACTTCAATGCCTGCAACAAGCATTGGTGAAGTTATCATAAAAATAATTAATAATACCAACATTACATCAACCATGGGAGTCACGTTGATTTCATTTTTAACTTTACGAACTTTGCTTCTTCTGTTAGTAAAACTTATATCGCTAGCCATAAATTTTCCCCCTACATTTCTTCTTGGTCAATTGCTTTTGAGAAAATTAGCTGTAAATTGCCAGAAAAATTATCAATATAACTACTCGTTTCGTCAATACGAGTTGTGAAATAATTATAAAATATTGTTGCCGGTATTGCTGCAAATAGTCCGATTGCTGTAGCTAGTAAAGCCTCGGCGATCCCCGGCGCGACAACAGCTAGAGTTGCATTTTTTGAGTGAGCGATGGACTGAAAACTATGCATAATACCCCATACAGTTCCAAACAAACCAATAAAAGGTGAAGAAGAACCAATTGTGGCTAAAAAACCGAGCTTGCTTTCCATCTGGTCCAGTTGTTGGTTTTTAACTAAACTCATTACGCAATATATCCTTTCTTTATGACTTGATTTAGCCATATCATTATTTTTACTATTACCCTCTTTACATTCCTTTACCGCAGCATTAAAAATATTTGATAATGGATTTTGAGGATATTTTGTTGATAGTTCTATTAATTGATTCATACCTTTTGTCTGCCAGAAAGATTTTTGAAAACCCCGCATTTTTTGGTTTATCTTCTTTAAGGTTGCGAATTTACTAAAAATTATCGCCCAGCTCCAAATAGAGGCAATCATTAATACTAAAAAAACTAACTTACCAATCATATCTGCTGACATGATTAAGGAAAAAATAGAGGTGTCGATCATTGCGCTGCTAGTGACTTGAGTGGCATTTTCTGAAATAGACATTTTACGATTTTTTATTTTTTTATTGATAAAGCTTTATTTTACATGTCGATTGGCATGAAGTAAATGAAATAGTTTGTTTTTAAGAAAAATAATCTAAATTAACTTACGTTATTATTTGACTAAATTTGGTTAAAAATTACTAGTAATAAAAATATTGTAAAGAGATAAAAAATAGAATACCAAAAAAGTTTTTTCGCATATTTATTATCTAGGTCGCTGAAAAGCTTGATACATAAATATATAAAACCAGCGCTTAATAAGCTGCTAATATAAAGATAAGATAAGCTTACCATGTTTATAAAATAAGGCAGAGCAACTACTAAGGCCATAATTATACTATAAAATAGCATCTGCTTTTTAGTATATATATCACCCTTAATTACTGGCATCATCGGTACATTGCATTTTTTATAATCATCTGATTTGAATAATGCCAGAGCCCATGAATGTGGAGGGGTCCAGATAAAAATAATCATAAACAATAAAATAGGTTCGATGGTTATTTCGCCAGTGACAATAGTCCACCCAATGACGGGGGGTAAAGCACCTGAAGCTCCGCCAATAACAATATTATATATTGATGAGCGTTTTAGCCACATAGTGTAGATAAAAACATAATATAAAATAGTTATGGCTAGCAATATAGCTGATATAATATTTGCAAATAAACCAAGTAATATAACAGATAATATTCCCGTAACAATCCCAAATGACAATGCTTCATCAGCAATAATCACTCCTTTTATTATAGGTCTATTTTGAGTGCGCAACATTATCGCGTCGATATCGCGGTCATACCACATATTAATTGCAGCAGCAGATCCAGCACCAAGAGCGACTAAAAGTATTGCTTCAAAAGCAATAAGAAAATGAATCTCTCCAGGTGCGAGTAACATACCACAAAGAGCAGTGAATACTACCAAAGACATAACGCGTGGTTTCATTAGCGCAATATAGTCTAAGAAAGATGATTCTATCTCCTTATTCTGGGGCTTCACTAAAGTTTGATTACTCATTTCTTAATTACGGGTATTTTATCAAACGTATGATAAGCCGGAGGTGAACTTACTGTCCATTCAAGAGTAGTTGCGCCTTCTCCCCATGGATTATCAGGACATTTACGACCAAATCTCAATGTATAAAATACTATAAACACAAAAAATAATGCAGCTCCCATAGAGATTAATGAACCAACTGTTGACACATAGTTCCAGCCGGCAAAAGCATCGGGGTAGTCTGGTATTCTTCGAGGCATACCAGCAAGGCCCAGAAAATGCTGAGGGAAGAATGTCAGGTTTACACCAATAAATGTTAACCAGAAATGTAATTTACCCATCCATTCAGGATATTGCTTACCAGACATTTTTCCAAACCAATAATAAAACCCTGCAAAAGCAGTGAATAATGCACCAAGTGACATTGTGTAGTGGAAGTGCGCAACTACGTAGTAAGTGTCATGCAAAACTCGGTCTAAAGCTGAGTTCGAAAGAACTACACCTGTAACGCCGCCAATTGTGAATAATACAATAAACCCAATAGCAAATAACATCGGTGTTTTAAAGGTAATTGAACCACCCCACATAGTTGCAATCCAGCTAAAGATTTTAATACCAGTAGGCACTGCAATGACCATAGTCCCCGCGGTGAAATATAGCAATGCGTTATAAGACAGCCCAACAGTAAACATGTGGTGCGCCCAAACAACAAAGCCAATAAAGCCAATTATTGCAATTGCGCATACCATTCCTGTGTAGCCGAATATTTTCTTGCGAGAGAAAGTAGCTATTACTTCTGAGACAATACCAAAACCAGGTAATATTACGATATATACTTCTGGGTGACCAAAGAACCAAAATAAGTGTTGGAATAATACAGGGTCTCCTCCACCTTCTGGTGTGAAGAATTGGGTGCCAAAGTTACGGTCAAATAATAGCATTGTAATAGCTCCAGCTAATACCGGGAGCGCCAAAACCAATAAAAATGCAGTTATTAGAATTGACCATACAAATAAAGGCATATCAAACAAACCCATTCCCCGAGCGCGCATATTAAAAGTTGTTACGATAATATTGATTGAACCTAATATAGAAGACATGCCAGCAATATGTAAGCTTAAAATAGCCATATCAACAGCGGCGCCTGGGTGACCGACAAGGTTACTAAGTGGTGGGTACATTGTCCAGCCAGTTCCAGCCCCGCCATCAATCATGCTAGACAGTAACAACAAAGAAAATGATGGGATTAAGAGCCAGAAACTAATATTATTTAGCCTTGGAAAAGCCATGTCGGGTGCGCCAATTAGGATCGGTAAAAACCAATTGCCAAATCCGCCAAATAATGCGGGCATAATCATGAAAAATACCATAATTAAAGCATGCGCTGTAATTAAAACATTATAAAGCTGATGGTCTCCTCCTAGAAAATCTGATCCAGGTGTAGCAAGTTGCAATCTAAATAAAACCGAGAATAAACCACCAATCAAACCCGCAATAATGGCAAATATTATATACATGCTACCAATGTCTTTATGATTAGTAGATAGCAACCATCTTCTCCAGCCCTTTGGTGTGTCGTGATTTGTCATTCTTTAGTTTAACCTTGATTTTGTTTTATTCTGAACATACATAATTGAGCGACCGTTAGCAAATTTAGTTTTTGCAAGTTTCAGCCACTCTTGGAATTCTTCTTCGCTTACTACTTCGATTGCAATAGGCATAAAACCATGCTTGACTCCGCATAATTCAGAGCATTGACCGTAATAAACGCCTTTCTTATCGATTTTAGTCCAGGTCTCGTTAACCTTGCCTGGCACCGCATCTGTTTTGATTCCTAAAGATGGTATAGCAAAACTATGAATTACGTCCGCAGCAGTAATAAGGAATTTTATTGTTTTTCCTTGCGGTACAACAATTCTATTATCAACCTCTAGAAGGCGTAATTGTCCAGGTTGTAGATCTTCATCCGCTATCATATAGCTATCAAATTCAATATTTTCATTATCTGGGTAAGAGTATGTCCAATACCATTGATTACCAACAACTTTCACTGTTAAATCTGATTCCGGAGTATGCTCAGCCATTTTTAAAATACGAAAAGAGGGGATGGCAATTATAATCAAGATAATTATTGGAATAATCGTCCATATCACTTCTATAGCAATATTATGAGTGAAAGTAGCAGGTATAGGGTTAGACTTTGCATTAAAACGCAAGACTATATATGCAACAAGAAATATCACCACAGCAACAATAGCAGTTATAATAACCAGTAAAAAATTATGAAAATTATATAGCTCGAGCATTAATGGGCTAGCAGCTGTTTGAAAGTCAATTTGCCAAGGGGCTGGCTGCGCAGCATAAGATACGCTAACTACACTTAGTAATAAAACTAGTAAAGGGAGTAGGGTTTTTTTCATTATTTTACAAGGTTTTATAAATTAAAATCTTAAATAAAGGGCTATCTTACCCCACATTAGAGATAATATACATCTTATTACAGAAATATTCAAATAATTATTGAGATTAAATGAAGGTTTCGCGTTTTGAGTGTGTTAGTTCTAATAATATATTATTTAATATAACTCAGCGCTGCACCCAGTCCTTTACTTGAAAATGGCGTGGCGATTTGTTTACCATATATACTCATAAATACTATTTTACTATGATCATTTTGTAATATTATTTTTAGATTTTCGTCTGAGAGATTAGATATTGCTTGGCACCCTTGCTTAGTACAAACAATAAACTTACCAGAAGTAACAGCTTTATCCGCGCTAACTATTGAAGTCCCTGCATCTAATCTAATGTTTAGTGGTAAGGTTTGAATTATTTTAAGTTCTTTTTTATCTCCATAATAACCGATTTCATACTCGGCAATTATTTCATTCTTTTCTTCTTTTTTTAAGTTAACCGATTGTTTTAAAACACAAAGCTGCGCCTTTTTCTTGTTTATAGTTTGCATTGAGCAGGCAACAGACCAATCTTCAAAAACTTTTCCATCTTGCTTAGCGCCAATTGCATTATTATTTTTTAATAAAGTAAAAGTTGCAAATGTAAATAAAGTTCCAACTAAAGCAAAGGTGATTTTTTTTAAAGACATGCTAAATAATTATTTTAAGATATGATTGTACATTAAATGGTGGGCGATGACAGACTCGAACTGCCGACCGTCTCGGTGTAAACGAGATGCTCTACCAACTGAGCTAATCGCCCTTATAGGGTCTTTGCTAGTTTCAATGAATAAGCTAAAGATAAGGAGTAATATGCACTAGTTTTTTGAAATAATCAAGTCTTTTTTATAAATAATATTGATTCCAGTTGAAAATGCTCTATCTTCTATAGAATATAAGCTTTTTAAATAAAATTTTAGACATCAAACATGCAAAAAATATCAAATATTTTTAATTCAATAATTGGCTATAGAATATCACTTAAAGAATTATATTTTTCTTTAAGTACTTGGTTTGTACTACTAGTACTATTTTTAAGTTTTGTCACCAAGTTTAACACCGCACTAATTATTGCAAATTTAATATTAGCAATGTGTTGTTTCTTTATAATTATATTAATTACAAATAGAATATTACTTGCTGGTTTTATGACTTTGCTTTTAGCCGTTTGTTTTGATTATATAAAACTAATTAAGTGGCAGTTTTTAATGCAGGGCTTATCAGCGGCTGATTTCTTTATGTTGAAATTATTGATTAACCATGGACTACTTCGTTTGATATATGAATATGCAACTAAGGAAATATATTTAATTATAGTACTATTAGTAATTAATATAGTATTACTAAGCAATAAATACGACACTCTGCTTGACAAAGCAAGTCTTGGGGGTAAGAACTTTTATGCGTTTAGATTAGTATCTATTGGCGTGGCTATTTTGTTAAGTTTTACGATATTCGACCTAGCTATTGACCGTAAGTCATATCTCAGTAAAGGCATTGACTCAATTAAATCAGAGTATAGTAAATATCCGCGCAGGATATATGGTCCATTTGCTGATATTGTATTTACTTTGCAAGATATTTATATGCACCCAAAGCAAGGTTCTATTAGTGAAGAGCTAATCTTACAAAATATCAAGCCAGACTCAGGTGAGATGACTATATCCGATGAGCATGAAGATATGGTTGATATAGTAGTTATATTAAATGAATCAGTGTTTGATCCAAGTAAGCTAGATTATGACTTTGCAGACAAACTTGATTTTGAGTTTTTTAAAGATAATAAGCATACAAAATATAGTGGGACTTTAAATGTCAATACATTTGGTGGAAGTTCATGGATTAGTGAATATGAGGTGAATACTGGTATACCACATAAGGCCCTTGATGGACCAAGCTATATGCCATTCATTACTTTAGTGCCACATACGGAGAATTCAATTATGTCTTATTTGAGATCTATTGGTTATAGAGTTGAAGTCGTGTATCCAGTGGATAAAAATTTCTCATTAGCGCTAGATTCATATACTAAACTGGGAGCTCATCAAATTACAGATATTTATGAATATGGTTTTAAGCCTTCAAGCTGGGGTGGGGTGCCTGACACTATGATCGGTGAAATGATTATTGATGCGCTAGACCGCAATCCAGAAAAGCCAAAATATATTTTTGCCTCTACTATGCTTAATCATGGGCCACATTCTAGTTTTTTTAAAGATAAAATCGGTTGTAGTCACTCAATGAATGATAAGCTTTGTTCAAAGTTAAATGACTACATGGAGCGCTTGACAAAGATTAGTACTGATCAATCGAATCTAATTAAAAAACTAATGAACCGTAAAAAGAAGACTATTATTGTAAATTTTGGTGACCATTTGCCGTCTTTTGAGGGTTTTTCTACTCAGTTAAGATTCACTCGTGACATTAAAGATTATTACAAAACATTCTACAATATCCATGCTAATTTTGACATTAATAATGATGAAAAATATAAATCACTTGATATTGCATTCATTCCTGGTTTAGTGCTTGATATGGCTGGGGTTAATAATAATTCTTTCTATAAAGCTAATTCATTAATGCGCAAAAAATGCAAAGGGGAAATGAGCGAGTGCGCAGTTGATAAAGCAAACATAGATTTACTTGAGAGCTATCAAAGTTTAACTGTTAAACAAACTAGCTTCTAGGGTTATAGCAAGAGTAAAAGTTAGTATTTTACGGGGAAATATCACTGATCATTTTGATACTTCCTCATGAGGTATTTCTTATGTTGCTTAGAGAGTGTATTTTTTGAATTTATTTCTTGACTATTGTTTTGATTTTGCATAGAATACCAACCGAATGGGCTTGTAGCTCAGCTGGTTAGAGCGCACGCCTGATAAGCGTGAGGTCGGAAGTTCAAGTCTTCTCAAGCCCACCATTCAACTCTAATATTTCTTTTTAGAAAAATCTAAAAACGTCTTTCATTTTACCTAATTCGCTATAGTAAATGAACGTATTTGTCTGTATTTATTGTAAGAGAAAAATTAACAATTAAGACCTGCGACGTATCCAGAAGACCAAGCCCACTGAAAGTTATAACCACCCAGCCATCCAGTGACGTCTAGCACTTCTCCAACGAAATATAAACCGGGCACCTTTTTACACTCCATGGTTTTGGAGTTAATTTGGTCAGTATCTACGCCCCCAGAAGTAACTTCAGCTTTGGCATAACCTTCACTACCATTAATACGGATCTCAAACTCATGGATTGTTTTTGCAATATATTGTAGCTTTTGTTTGCTCAAAGAGGTTATTGTTTGTTCAAGGTCAGGGTTTTGAGTTGTTAAGTATTTTACTAAGCGATTAGTTAGGTGATTTTTCAGGTAAGAAGCAGGGGTTGTTTTGGAGTTATTATTCCTTCGGAAATAATTGTATAAATCATCATTTGGGAGAAGGTTGATGTTAATTGTTGAGTTGGTTAGATCAGGTAGGTAAGAAGATATTTGTAAAATAGCAGGTCCGCTAAAGCCTTTATGGGTAAATAAAATATTTTCTTTAAAGCTAGTTTTATTACAAGTAGCGATAGAGTGGTTTGCGGTTCCGCGCAAATCTTTATATTTATCCAGATAAGTTTTGTCTATTGTTACAGGAACAAGAGCAGGGTGTGTATTATTGACCTTTAGGTTAAATTGAGTAGCTACATCATAGCCAAATCTACTAGCACCAATCTTAGGGATAGATAGACCACCTGTTGCAATAATAAGAGATTTTGATTCAAAATCCCCAAGGTTTGTTTGCACGGCGAACAGACTTGACTTCTGTATGTCTGTAGCAGCACAAGATTTTTTTATGTCTACACCGTATTGTTTGCACTGATTAACTAGCATTTCAATTATTTGCTTGGAAGAGCCATCGCAAAATAATTGCCCTAGAGTTTTTTCATGATAGGCAATATTATTATCTGCAACCATTTTAATAAAATCATTTTGCGAATATTGGGCTAAAGCAGATTTTACAAAATGTGGGTTAGGACAAATGAAATGCTCGCTACCCACTTTCAGGTTAGTAAAATTACACCTTCCTCCACCAGAAATTCTAATCTTCTCGCCAACTTTGTTTGTATGTTCAATTAACAAAGCTTTTTTCCCTAGTGAACCAGCTATTGCAGCACTCATTAAACCAGCTGCGCCAGCCCCAATAATAATTACATCATATGTTTCTTTATTCATAATAATATTATTTGAAAAAAAATTATGCTGTAAAAAATATAGAATTTCATTTGTTTTTTTCCCCGGACAAAGAAACAAGTAATGGTAAGAAAAATCAAACTTGGATATGATATGTTGAGCAAAGGGGTTATTAATTCAAAAATACCCGCAAAATCTAATAATGAGATGTAAAAAGATATTATAATCGTGATAATTAGTAAATAATGATGCCATTTATTGGGGTTGTTGTTATTTTTGGTATTTGTAAATGAGCATAAATAATCAGTATAGATGCCAATCAAAGCAACAGAAGTAGTAAGGCAAGATAAAATCATGATTGCAGAGATAATAATAGCTCCAGATGCACCAAATAAATGATCAGTAATTGCTGGCAATATTAACTCGCTTGGTAAGTTTTGAGTCAAATATTTGTAATGAGCTCCAAGAAATACAAAACCTAAATATACTAAGCCTAGTAGTGTGGCACCAAGCATTGTCGGCGCAATAGCTGCAGCTACCACACTTTTGTTTCTTGGGGTGATAGAACTAATTTGCTGAAACATTAAGCCAGAAAAAAAGAAGGCGGCGAATAGATCCATCGTTGCATAGCCAGTAAAAAAACCATCTTTTATTGATGCAATAGATAGTGGATGAATGGTAATTAGATTAGTTTGTTGATAGCCCTGAACAAATAATAGTAATAAAAATAGTAATAATATAGGGCTTAGTAATTTACCCACTACATTAAACATCATACGATTATTTATGCAAGCAATGTAGCAAATTATGCAAAATATAATGCTAAATATACTCAGTGGTATATCTAGTTCTAAAAACTCTAAGCCACCATGTGCAACTGTGATGCATCTAGGTATGACTCCAAATGGCCCTAATAGTGATAATGTAAATAATGGAATAAATAATTGAGCTAATTCCCCAGCTTCACCAAAAAATCTATAGTAATTCCCTTGATATAGTTTAACAACAAATAAGCCTAAAAAAGGTAGTATAATGCCGGTTAAAAAGAATCCTAAAAATGCAAAAATCCAACTTTCGGGGTTGTTAATACCAACCATTAAGGGGAATACTAAATTTCCTGAGCCAAAGAACATGGCAAAAATAGAAAAACCGTATATAGTTGTTTGCTTTAAGTTGCTCATGTTTTTTTATTTAATAGGCATAAAAAAAGCCTTGCTTAAATAATAAACAAGGCCTTTTTTAAAGGATATTATTAGTGAGAATAATACTCAACAATTTTACCAAAATTTGCTTGGAATGGATAAGGTATATCCGAAATCATTGGAATTCTTAAGAACTCACCGCTCATTTTGCCGGGATCAGTTGCTAAGTACTCAGGAACGGCTCTTTCTTGTTTTTGCGCTGCTTCTAGGCATAATGGTAATTGTTTTGTGCTTTCTTTAAGCTCAATTTTATCACCAACCTTAATTTTCTGACTTGGTATATTCACTTTTTGACCATTAACTGTCACGTGGCAGTGAGAAACTAATTGTCTTGCAGCAAAAATTGTTGGTGCAAAGTTCATTCTGTAAATAATCATATCTAATCTTCTTTCTAAAAGACCAGCAAAATTTTCTGCTGTATTACCTTTCATCTTTGAAGCTAATTTAAAAGTGTTTTTAAATTGTTTTTCTGTAACACGACCATAATGTGATTTAACTGTTTGTTTTGCAGTTAAGTGCATACCATAATCAGAAAGCTTTACTCTCCCTGTTGGTCCGTGTTGACCTGGACGGTAATTTTTTGTGTGGAAAGGATCTTTTCCATCACCCCAAATGCTTGTACCTAATCTTCTACTTGCTTTATATTTTGCTTTTACGATTTTTGTCACTCGATAAACCTATTAAATTAAAGTTTTGATAAAATGTTTTTTATAATTCCACAATAGTATATAAACACTTTCAAAAAAGTCAACTTCATTTTTGACAATTTATGTTATATCACGTATTTTAATGCAAGATTATTTTAGGTTTTCTATATTTTATCCAAAGATCAATCATTAATTTAGTAATGACTAAGGCGCTATACATCGAAGAGATAATACCTATAGTTAAAGTAACGGCAAATCCTTTAATTGCACCAACTCCAAAGCTATACAATAAAAACGCTGCAATCAGGGTTGTTATATTTGAATCCATAATAGTTCTGAAAGCCGATTCAAAGCCTATTTTGACTGCATATAGGTTTGAGTTGCCTTTTTCTATTTCCTCCCTGATTCGTTCATATATTAATACATTAGCATCAACAGCCATGCCTATTGTTAAAATAATCCCAGCTATTCCAGGCAGAGTTAAAGTTGCTTGCAAAATTGTTAAAGTTGCAAATATATATAGTAAGGAGGCAATTAGAGTAATATTGGCAAAAACCCCTAATATACCATACGATAAGATCATAAATATAACTACTAACATGAACCCTACAAAAGCGGCTAATTTTCCAGATTCAATCGAATCTGCCCCTAAATTAGGCCCAACAGTTCTTTCTTCAACAATCTTCAATGGCGCAGGAAGCGCACCAGCACGAAGCATCAGCGCCAGTTCATTTGCAGACTCAACAGTAAAATTTCCTGAAATGACGCCCTCGCCAGTTAAAATAGGGTCATTGATTGATGGGGCGCTTAATATAATTCCATCTAAAACTATAGCTAACCTTTCGCCGCGGTTATTTCTTGTGAAATTGCCAAATTTCTTAGCCCCAATGTTATTGAGTGAGAATTGAACAGCAGGCTGTGCATTTTGGAACTGAATTTGAGCGTTATTTAAATGTTCTCCACTAATTATAGATTTCTTTTTAATCATTAAAGGTTTACCTTCGTTAGAAGGTAAAATTTTTGAACCTAAAGGAATGTGATTGCTAGAAATACTAGCACTATCAACTTGATGAAAAGTAAGTTTTGCGGTTTTTCCTAAAATCCTTTTTAACTCATTTGGATTATCTTCACCGGGAACTTGTAGCAAGATATTCAAAGTACCTTGCCTTTGAATATTAGGTTCTTTTGTACCATTACTATCAATTCTCATGCGTATAATTTCAATAGATTGGTCAATTACCTTATCTTGAAGTTGGTTAATGGCATATTCATTATAGTATATTGTGATCGCCTCATTATTGAATGAATAAGAAATATTGGCATCAATATTGCGAATTAAACTTTCTATTTTTGATTTATCAGTTTTTTTTCTTAAAGTAAATGTGATTTCGTTACGTTTCGATTTGAAGGTTTTATAACCAATTTTTTTGTCCCTGAGGCTTTTCTTTAAAGAATCGGCAACAGATTGTGTTATATCATGCATATAACTATCAAAGTCAACATTTAGCAACAAATGAGACCCCCCTCTTAAATCTAGACCTAAATTAACTGTTTTATTGGGCAGCCATGAATTTTTGACTTGAACGAAATTAGGAGTAATAAAAATTATGGCAGCGATCGTTATGACGATGGCACTTAAAATTTTCAGTAGACTTATTTTTTGCATGGAATGTTATATTTAATTCATGTTATAAAAGCGTAAAACAGCTAAACTATTCAAATAATTATTGATGATTCTGACTGAAAATAATTCAGTTATTTTATTTTCAGTCTTCCTCAAATTTTTAACAACACTACTTTTTTGGAGTGTCTTCCTTAGTTTTATTCTGTCTATTAGTGATATCAGCAATAGAATTTTTTTGCATTTTTACTTCGATGTTTTTAGCTATTTCTACAATAATAGTATTATCGCTATCATTTATCTTTGAAACGCGGCCGAACAGTCCGCTATTAGTAATAATTTCTTCGCCTTTTTTTACGCCAGCAACAAAATCTTCATGTTCGCGGCGTTTTTTTTCTTGTGGGCGTATTAGTAAAAAATAAAACAGCACAAAAATAAGTACCATTGGCATTAGTCCAAGCCAGCCTGACTCAACAGCAGGAGGTGCTACTGGCATTTCTTCGACTTCTTGTATTGATATTGTGTCTGGGGTATTTGCGCTCATAATATATTCTCCTGAATTTTTTGATTTGATGTTTCAAATAAAATATTATACATGTTTATGGGATTCTTTCAATTCTTTATTATAAAGACTAAAATACTCGCTTTTATTTGTAATTAATTGATCATGATTGCCTTGCTCGACTATTTGCCCATTTTTCATAACAATTATTTGATCAGCATCAATGATGCTGTGTAGACGGTGTGTTATTACTAGAGTAGTTCTATTAATACGAAGCTTTCTTAGAGAGTGAACAATAGAGCTTTCGGAATTAGTGTCAAGTGCACTAGTTGCCTCGTCCAGTACTAAAATAGGGGCATTTTTATAAAAAGCCCTTGCAATAGAGAGTCTTTGCATTTGTCCGCCAGATAAGCTTTTCCCCCCGGGACCTAATTTTGTATTATAGCCTTGTGGTAGAAGTTCAATAAATTCATGAGCATCTGCAGCTTTAGCAGCTTCGACTATTTCTGTGTGATTTGCAGCGCGGGTGGACCCGTAGGCAATGTTCTCAGCAACAGAGGCATTGAATAACATAGTCTCCTGTGCAACAAAAGATATTTGGCTGCGTAGGTTGTTTAGAGTAATATTGCAAATATTAGTACCGTCAATTAATATTTCACCTTTTTGAGGGTCGATTAACCTAATAATTAAATTAGCGATAGTAGTTTTTCCACTGCCAGATTTTCCAACAAAAGCATAGGTTTTTCCTGGTTCAATTTTTAAATTATATCCATTAAATAAAGTTTTACCATTGTCGAATTGCAGGAAAATATTACGATACTCGATTGTAGGAGATGAGAATTCTATATTTTTCAAACTAGCTTTAGAGTCTTTTATTGTTGGCTGCAGGTCAAGTATATTAAAAACACGGTTTGCAGCGGCTAGGCCTTCTTGTAGGTTTACGTTCAATGATACTAGGCTTTTAAATGGCCTATAAGCAGAAACAAAAGCCCCAATAAATCCCATTAAAGTTCCAGTAGTCATGGCGCCGCTTTGTATTGCGTAATTTCCATACCATATCAAGCCAACCATTGTGAACCCACTCAGTATCTCCATCACGGGAGAGGAAAAAGAATCAAGCTTTGCGGCTTTTTCATAAAAGCTTAATATGCGCTTCATTATTACTTTTGCATGGCTTGCTTCGGACTCCTCCATGCAGAATGATTTAATTACTTTAATAGAGCTAAAAGCTTCGTCAAGTTTACCAGTAAAGTCGCTTAATTCTTCCTGTGCAGAATGCGTTACTTTGCGCATTTGCCGCCCTAGCTTTTGGATAGGGTATATTGCTAAGGGGAATGCTAAAAATACGACTAGAGACAGAAAAAAATTAAAGCTAAACATTAGCCCAATCAAAAATATTACAGACAATAAGTGTTTAGCGCATCCTACTAACATATTGGAAACAGCGCCGCGCATTAATATTATATCATTAGTAAAACGAGAAATTAATTTCCCTGAAGATTGCTGCTTGATAAACTCATAGTCTGCTTTTAGTAGGTGTTTATACATTTGCATCTGCAAGTCAGTCAGTATTTGTTGCCCAACAAATTTAACTAAGTAGCCTTGAAAATATTCGGATATACCTTTGATAGTATATATAACTATTATAGATGCTGTTATCATTGTCAACATTTCATTGTCATGATCTATCAGCACCTTATCTACAACTGGTTTAGTGAAATATACTATGGCAGCTGAACAGGCCGCTGTAATAATCATAAAGAATATCGCAGCAAAAATTCTCCATTTGTAAGGAGAGACATGAAATTTAATCAGTCTTCGAATAATTTGCAAAGACTTTCTATTGTTTTCTATCAACGTTTAATCTCCATATATAACAAAACAAGTTCGAATCATTTTTTTAATCCTTTAAATCCAAACAATACCCACCTGATCTGATCGTCTTAATCAGGGGATTGATATCTTCATGAACTTTTAACATCTTACGAATTCTATTTATATGGACATCAATAGTGCGATCTGCTATCTCGTTATCCGTGCCCCATATATAATCAATTATTTGCCTGCGTGTAAAGACATTGTGTGGTTTTTTCATAAATAGCTTTAGAATTTTAAATTCCGTTGGTCCAAATGGGTATCTTTTTCCATCTTTCATAACTCGTTCGGTTGATAAATCTAGACTTAAATTTTGATAAGAAGCTATCTTGTTTTGAAACTTAGGTTTGGCTTTACGCAGTAGGTCTTGTATAGCTATCATTAATTGATTGGGGGTGCAATTTAAATCTAAAGTCATGGCTAACTTAGAGCCGCAATATTCGTCCCCAGGGGCATCATGGTCTTTATTTAGTAGAAAAATTATTGGTATTTCATAAGATTCCATAGCTTCCCGGAATTCTTCAGCCGCTTCATTTGGAGTGTGAGATATAATATTTGATGTAACTATTGCTACATGCGGTTCATTAAATTCGACTAATCTTTTAATGTGAGAGGGGTTAAAAATTCTAATGACATCGAATCCATATCTTTCTATTATATTACAAATTTTAGCATTAATTGTCTTGTCTTCTGCCACTACAGCAATGTTTGGCGCTAGTTTGTCGGACACTTTATTTTAAACTCCTCTGTGATTTTTAAAGTATATTTTATAGTATTATTATATTTATTTATAAAAAATGTACAATAAATAATACTATACTAGTGAATATTAAAGATGTAAAAAGCTAAAATTATTATTTTTGCATAAATTTTATTCAATATACTAAAGATAATACTTGAAATATTTGATTTAACTTGATATAAATGGCCATGTTTTTAAAATTAAGAAATTTGAATGGAGACGCTATCTATGGCATTTTATGAGTCCATCGTGATTATTCGTCAAGATGTTTCATCAACAGAAGTTGATAAAATCGCAGATGATTTAAAAAAAATTATTGTTAATAATAAAGGTGAAGTTATTAAAACTGAGTATTGGGGCTTAAGAACTTTAGCTTATGAAATACAAAATAATAAAAAAGGCCATTATTATTTTATGGGTATTGAAGCTAATAATGATGCTTTAAAAGAAATTAACAGAAAAATTCAGTTAAGTGAAAGTATTATCAGATCATCTTTAGTTAAAGTTAAAGAAATTAGCAAAAATGCTTCTCCAATATTGAAGTCAAAAAATAATGATAATGAAAATGTCATTGATGTTACAGCGAAAAATTAATATTATATTTTAAATAGTAAGTTTGATTATGTCAGAACAACAAAAAACAACAGAAAATTCTGTTGATAGAAATAATGGTAAGTCTTTTTTTAAGAAAAGTAGAGTGTGCCCTTTTGCAGTTAAAGATGCGCCAGTAATAGATTATAAAAATCCAGATTTGTTAGAACAGTTTATTTCTGAAGGTGGAAGAATGCTACCTAGTAGAATAACAAATGTTTCGGCAAAAAAGCAAAGAGAATTAAAGAAAGCTATTAAACATAGTAGAGTCCTTGCTTTATTACCATTTGTTAGGGTTGGTAAATAGTTAGTCTTATTAGTAATTAGTTTTGCGCTTTATAATTAATATTATTTGCTAATATAATTACTTAAATCATAAGCTAATAAATTAAATAAAATTTTCAAAATATTATACAGAAATTATGCAAGTTATTTTAACTAAGTCAGTCAGAAAATTAGGAAAAGTAGGCGAAACAGTATCAGTTGCTAGTGGTTTTGCTAGAAACTATCTTTTGCCGCAGGAATTCGCTATTAGAGCTACAGAAAGCAATATTGCTAAGTTTGAATCTTTAAAAAAAGATTTAGAGAAGAAAAATAGCGACAATATTGAATCTGCTAAGAAAGCAGTAGTTAAATTAAAGGATAAGCACTTAACCTTTGCTGTTCAATCTTCAGCAGATGGTAGATTATTTGGCTCCATTGGTACAAAAACTCTTGCTAAGAGAATATCTGATGAGTTTGGCTTAGATTTAAAATATAATAACATTATTCTTGATGATGTGATTAAATTTAATGGGGTCTATGAAACAACGATAGTATTACATCCAGAAGTGATGACAACTATTTTAATTGTTATAGCTAAAACAGAAGAAGAGGCTCAGGCTGCGTTGCAGGATCATAAAGAAAGCAAGAACAAGCCTAAAGATGAAGAAATCGAGCAATCTTTTGTTTCTGATGAGAATGCTATTCAAGAAGAAGAATCAAAATAATATTTCTACATTATAAATTTTATTTAAATGTAGGTGTGAAAATTATTTAAGCAAAAAATGAGCTAATTTATTTAGCTCATTTTTTAATTTCAGAATTATAATAATCTAAGTGAGGTACTGCTACTTTGCAGTAAAGAATATTTTTTAAGTTCATAATCATCTTTTTATTTTGCACCCTATTAATATTTAACTTACTATAGATTAAGTGTAATGACTATAGGGATAATAAAGTGAAAAAGATTTGGCCTTTTTTGATATGGATTACATCGTTTTTGTGTTTTTCGTTGTTGATGGGAGCGATTACAAAATATAATATTGAAAATTGGTATATATATTTAAAAAGGTCTCCCTTTACCCCTCCAAATTATGTATTTGGTATTGTCTGGACGACTTTATACGTGATGGTTGCCATTACAGGACGTTTGATTTGGCAAGAAGAAAAAGATGGAGCTAATTTAATTTGCATCAAGCGTTTATATATTTTTCAGCTTTTGCTAAACTTCTTATGGACGCCAATCTTTTTCTATTATCATAACTTACTTTTATCGTTAATAGTCATTAGCATTCTTTGGTTAAATATTATATTGTTAATGTATTTATCTCGTGGGTTAAATAGGCTAATTATTTGGCTATTAGTGCCTTATGTAATGTGGGTTTCATTTGCTACTTATCTAACTTTTTATATTTGGTATTATAATTAGTTGTAAATTTGTATTTTTGGTTTGTAAGTTAAATAAAAGTTGTGTATAAAATACGAATGATAATTAAGAATAAAAAAGATTAAAATGATCAAGGTTACTTTTCCAGATGATTCGCAAAAAGAATACCCTGTAAATATAACAGGCTTAGAAATTGCAAAATCAATTTCTAAATCATTGTCAAAAAGTGCTATGATAGTTTCTATCAATGGCAAATTAGCTGATTTAAATTTGCCAATTACACAAGATTGTAACTTACGTATTATTACAGAAAAAGATGAAGAGGCGTTAGAAATCATACGCCACGATGCAGCTCATATTACTGCAGAAGCAGTAAAAGATTTATTCCCAAACGTTCAAGTAACTATTGGTCCCGCTATTAAAGACGGGTTCTATTATGATTTTGCTAAAGATACACCTTTCACGACTGAAGATTTGAAAAAGATTGAAGCAAAGATGCAGCATATCATTAAGCAAAATAATCCTTTTATTAGAGAAGAGTGGGATAGGGATGAAGCAATTGCGATGTTTAAAAATATGGAGGAACATTATAAAGCTGAAATTATAGAGTCAATCCCTGCTGGAGAAAAAATAACTTTATATCGTCAAGGTAATTTTGTTGATTTATGTAGGGGGCCACATTGTCCTTCCACAGGGCGTATTAAGCATTTTAAGTTGATGAAGGTAGCTGGCGCTTATTGGCGTGGTAATAGCGATAATGAGATGCTGCAGCGTATATATGGCACTGCCTGGGCAACTAAAGAACAACTAGAGCTACACCTGCACCGTTTAGAGGAAGCAGAAAAAAGGGATCATCGTAAGCTAGGTAAAGCTTTGGATTTGTTTCATATACAAGAAGAAGCTCAAGGGATGGTATTCTGGCACCATCGTGGCTGGAGTATTTACCAAGTTATCGAACAATATATTAGACGCAAATTGACTAAGGCAAAGTATATCGAGGTCAAAACCCCTATTATGGTTGATAAGAAACTTTGGGAGCAGTCTGGGCATTGGGATAAGTTCCGAGATAATATGTTTACTGTTGAAAATGAAGATAAAATACATGCATTAAAGCCAATGAACTGCCCGTGCCATGTTCAGATTTTTAATCAAGGTATGAAAAGCTATCGTGATTTGCCAATCAGAATGGCGGAGTTTGGTTCTTGTCATCGTAATGAAGCTTCTGGGGGGCTGCATGGCTTATTACGTGTTCGTAATTTTGTTCAAGATGACGCTCATATTTTTTGTACAGAAGATCAGATTAATTCAGAGACAGTAGAGTTTTGTCGTTTACTACAAGAAATATATAATGATTTTGGTTTCAAAGATGTTAAAGTTAAATTCTCTGACAGGCCTGAAATTCGGGCTGGTGAAGATGCTGTATGGGACAAATCCGAAAATGCTTTGAAAGAGGCGGTAGAAGAGGCTGGTTTAGAGTATGAAATGAATCCTGGAGAAGGGGCTTTTTACGGCCCAAAATTAGAATTCGTATTAACTGATGCAGTAGGGCGTGAGTGGCAATGTGGCACTATACAAGTTGATTTTGTTTTGCCAGAAAGGCTAGGGGCAGAGTATGTTGCGCCTGGTGGTGAAAAAAAGAAGCCAGTTATGTTGCACCGAGCTGTTATTGGTACTTTTGAGCGTTTTATGGGTGTATTAATTGAGCAATATGCCGGGAAGTTCCCATTGTGGCTAGCACCTGTTCAGGTGGCTATTGTTGGTATTACAAACGACCAAGATGAGTATATAAATACACTAAATAATAAATTTATTCAGGCTGGCATCAGATCTGAGCTTGACATTTCAAAGGAAAAAGTTAATTATAAGATACGAAATTTTTCTAATTTAAAAGTGCCAATTATTGCGGTAGTCGGGCATAAAGAACAAGAAAATAACACAGTAACATTAAGGTATTTGGGGTCTGATGAACAGAAAACAGTTGCCGCTGATGAACTAGTTGAAATTATACAGATAGAGAACAGAAAATATTTTGCATAAGGCATAATATTTATTATATATAATTAATTTGGAGAGCGTACCATATCTAAGAGTAAATCAAGTAAATTTCCTAAGGCTAATAGGGAAATTCGAGCAGAAAAAGTAAGATTAGTTGATCATGAAGGTAATATGATTGGCATAGTGCCTTTGGCTGAAGCTTTAACCAAAGCAGTAAATGTTGGTTTAGATTTGGTGGAAATGTCACCAAATGCAAAACCACCAGTATGCAAAATTTTGGACTTTAGTCGTTATAAGTATGACGCTAAGAAAAAAATGCAAGAATCCAAGAAAAAGCAGAAAAAACATTCATTAAAGGAGATGAAGTTTAAGGTTAATATTGGTCAAGGAGATTTTGATGTTAAGATAAACAAGATCAAGAAATTTCTAGAAAGTGGCGACAAAGTGAAAGTTTGTTTAATTTTTAAAGGGCGTGAAATTGTCTATAAAGATAAAACAGGAAAAGAAATGTTTGAAAAAATCCTTGGAAGCATCGGGGAATTAGCAAAAATTGATGCTGAGCCAAAGATGGAAGGCAAACAAATGCTTATGGTTTTAAGCGCGTCTTCTTAACATCGTCGTTTACATCATGTTGTTCTGAATATGGCGCTTTAGTCTACCATAGTAAACGCTCAGACTTCAACTTAATTCACTATATAAGGTTATTATAATAAATTTTATGAGGTGCATCCTTAATAAAATCAGAAATTTCATAAAAAACCTTAAGGATTTTAATTAAAAAAATAATATTTTTACCTCCCTAAAAACCACGTTTTTTAGGGAGTTAGGCAAAATAAATTCGGCAAAAAGTACTCATACGTAGCATGTGCAATTTTTTGGCGGGTTAATAAATTAATTTACCATAGATCTAAGAGATTTATAATCCACTTTTCCTGTAGCAAGAACGGGTATTTCAGCAATATATTGAATATTTTTTGGTATATATAGTTCTGAAAGCTGCATTTTACGAACGGTGTCCATAATTATTGTTCGAGTCAGATCCTTATTTGTAGTAAATACCACTATCTGTTCGCCTTTTTTATTGTCATTAATACATATAGCAGCATGAGTGCTATGCATATCGGCATTTAAAAATACTTGCTCTACCAAAGTAAGGGAAATCATTTCGCCACCAATTTTAGAAAATCTTTTTTGACGACCAAGTATTTCTATAAAGCCTTCATCATCAACTCTTACTATGTCACCAGTATCATACCACCCAGCTCCTAGTTCGCGCACACTAGTTGGAATTATTACGCCTGGATTATCTTGTTTAATATATCCTTGCATGATATTTGGGCCTTTCACACAAAGCCTTCCACCGTCGCTTATTCCTTCGACAGGCTGTAAGAAATGTTCAATATTAGGTAGTAACCTTCCAACTGTGCCAGGTTTATTATGCATGGGGGTATTAAACGAAAGTACAGGTGAGGTTTCAGTGACTCCATAACCTTCAAAAACTCGAATACCAAATTTTTGTGCCCAGGTTTCTCTTGTTTTGCTTTTTAGCTTCTCTGCCCCAGCTATGATGTACCTTAAAGAATAAAAATCATAAGGATGGGCACTATTTGCATATCCATTTAAAAATGTGTCTGTACTAAACATAATAGTGGCATTGATATCATAAATTACTTCTGGAATAACGCGGTAGTGTAGCGGCGAGGGGTAAAAAAATGTTTTCACTCCGCTTAAAGCCATGATTAAAGTTGCATTTAAACCAAATGAGTGAAACATTGGCAAAGCATTAAATGCACAGTCATTAATATTAAAATCAATACGAGATAAAATTTGGTGCCTATTAGCTTGTATATTGCTATGTGATAATGCTACAGCTTTTGGAGCCCCTTCGGTGCCTGAAGTAAACAAAATTACAGCAGTATCGTCTGCATTATGCTTTTTGCAAATCTTGTGGTAGTATTTAGATGGAAAAAATGAAGCTATAAAACATTTTACTTTTAAAC